>JAEEGF011536584.1_pt1 | contig 23972 bp, 13 predicted proteins | sample 9134171 | NCBI WGS metagenome assembly JAEEGF01 (sample SAMN16246542, study PRJNA631951) | gut metagenome | biome: gut microbiome; feature: rumen; material: AP-attached | host: Bos | place: Iran: Karaj | collected 2018-10
CGTACTCTGCGGTGCCGACCTCTTTTGTGTCGTAAAAGCCGTTTCCGGTGAACTTCTCGACGGTCGCTTTTCCGCCGGAGCGGGAGCGGTTGATCACGTAGTCGTAGCCTTCCCAACCCGTTTTGCGGTTCATGTCGGTGTCGATGTAGAGGTTCATCCACGACGCGTCGTCCGCGGCGATAATGTCGTGAACGGTCGTCACCGTGAACCAGAGAGAGTCGCCGTTCTGAGTGACCTTCGCCTCGTCAAAATCGTTCCTGCCCGTGCCGTTGACGTAGCGGAAAGCCGCGTCGTAGCAGAGTGAGTTCCGGAATTCGACGTCGCCGATCGTGTCCCTGTATGCCGGCCCGACTTCTGCCCAGCCGTTTTCGCCCGCCGCAGTATCGACCGCCTGCTGGCCTGTCGCCGTCTTCAAAGAATCCATGCCCTTGTAGCGGCGGACGAAATCAACGAGCTGGTAGTAGTAGTTGTCGCCGAAGCCTACGCCGTCGCGTATTTTCATGGGTTCGCCGTCGCGGCTGAACTCCGGGTTGAATTCGTCCACGTAGCAGACGTTGTCAACGGGCGTGTTTGCGATGAAGTTCGACCCTCTCGTGTTGCCTGCGATCCACTCGTTCCAGCCGGTCACGAAAACGCACGGCGGCGCCTGTTCGAGGGCGTACTCCGCCTGAGACGCGAAGCCCGTTCCCCACGGCGTGCTCTCCAGATAAAACTCAAAATTCTTCTGCCCGTTTGTCGGCTGCTTTCCGAGCACAAAGCTCCTGCCCTTGCTCGACGACGAATGATGGCCGAGCGACACCGCGAGCTGCTCGAATTCGCCCGCGACGTTCCTGCCCTTGTACATATATTTCTGCCCGTTTTCGTCCAGATTCAGCTCCTCGATCCAGTTCCAGTAGCCGTCCTTGTCGCACCATGCCCAGCATCCGCGCACCTCGAAATCCTCCAGGAACTTTTTCGTCTCCCTCGACGCGCCCTCAAGGTTGCCCAGGATCAGCTTCTTGCCTTTCCACTTGTAGAAAAGTTCGTCGTATTTTTGCAGCCCCTCCTCGGAATAGACCGTCTTCCGCAGCTCGGCGACGTCCGTGTTCAGCGTCTTCGGGTTGTCTCCGGTCAAAAAGCAGATCTGCGGCGTGTGGCCGCCCTCTTTTCTGATCTGAAGCCACGTGTCGAAAAGCGCCTTGTGCCCTTCCGGGAAAACGACCGCGTTCGAGACGTCGAGGAAAATGAAATCAAATCCCGCCGCGTCAAGCATGTAAGCGTGTTTTCTGTAGACCCACGTGTCGGTGTTCCTGTAGTACCCGAAATACGGCTCTGCCCACCAGGCCTCGCCTCCCTGCTTCGTGAGGTACGACTTAAGGCCGTCCACGCCCTGTTCCAGGAAGATCCGCGTGTTGTCCTGCACGTGAATTCCGGCTCCTGTCCAGCACAAAAAGTAGAAAATGCCGACGCTCCTGTTTTCCTTCGGCGCTCCCGCTGCCTCCGCGATTGGCGTCGTGCGTCCGAGGTCGTCCGTGGCGACCCAGTTCGAGTAGTCGATGACCCGCTGTTCCTGAGCCTCGGGAAGGGACTGGTCCACCTCGGTGTAGTTGAAGGTCAGGTCGTCAATGTAGCCGCCGTGGCCGTCCGCGCAGATCAGGAACCTTCCCGCGCTCTGGACAGTCGACTTTTCGCTGACGACGGTGCCGGAGGCGTTCTTGAACGTCAGCCTGTTGCAGTAGTTCGCCACGCGGTAGTCGGTCGAATATTCGGGAACGCCGCCCTCTCCGCGCTCTTTTTCGCCGTTGTTCACGTAGCCGTCGCCGCCCTCGTACAGGACCTCCAGCTTCTCCTCGCCGTTGACCAGGACCGAGATCGTGTTGCGTCTGTCAAGAATCGTAATTTCGTCCGCATTCCCGCCCGCGAAAAGGCCGGTTATCGCGTTTTTCATCTCCGTGCCGGTCGACGCGTCAATAGCGGTCATGCAGCCGTCGGCGTTGAACGTGAAGCAGAGCGTAGCGTCCGAACTGTTCAGCGAGCTGAGCGTGTCGCGAAGAAGAACGCTGAGCGTCCCCCCGGTGACGAGAAGTTTGAACGAAAGCTTCCCCTCGCTGATGCCGTAGTCGTCGCCCAGGAACTCCTGGGAAGCCATCGTGTACTTTTTCCCGGCCTTGCATTTGAGCACGCCGCCCTCGACCTGAAAGCCCTGGTTCGACACGATTCTCAAACCGTGTTCCCGGTAATAGGTCTTGGTCTGGTCCGCCTCGAAGTCGAAGCGGTACTCATGGCGCGCCTTCACCGCCCACGCGGGAATCTCGGAGACCTCTTTGGCCCCCTGAGAAAGCTGAGAAAGCTCTCCGCCGCCTCCTGCCAGACTGCCTGTTTTCCCGGCAGGAACCGCCGTCAGCGCCAGAACTGCCGCCAGGAAAGCACACACAGCGCACTTTACAAAAGCCGCTAAAACGCTTTTCTTTCCGTTTTGTCTCATTTTTTGAAATCCTCCGTGAATCGAAAGCACTGGGTTTATTGTACAACAATCCTGCGGGATATTCAATTTCTATCCTAAGTTTTAAAGATAAAAAACGGACGCACCTCCGAAAAATGAAGGCGCGTCCGGCACATAAATCAGCCTGATATTCTTATACTTCTCTCAGCCTCGCCTTGAGCTCCGCCACCAGCATCGCGATGTCCTCGCAGGCGGTCTCGATGTCGAACTCGGTCTTAAGCGACTTGTCGCGCAGAGAGACCTCGACCACATCCCGGTCGCACGTTTTGGGGCTCACAACGACTCTCACCGGCACACCCAAAAGGTCGGCGTCGGCGAACATCGAGCCGGGGCGCACTTCCCTGTCGTCGTAAAGTACTTCCACGCCGGCCTTCGTAAGATCGTCGTACAGCTTTTGCGCGGTTGTTCTGACCTTTTCGTCGTCGTTTCTGAGGTTGCAGATCTCCACCTCCCACGGCGCCACGGAAATCGGCCAGATCGGTCCGTAGTTGTCGCAGCTCTCCTGGCAGATCGACGCCGCAAGCCTGCCCACGCCGATGCCGTAGCAGCCCATAATCGGGTACTGCGCCTCGCCGTTCGCGTCCAGATAGGTCATGTCCATGGCCTTCGTGTACTTGGTGCCGAGCTGGAAAATATTACCGATCTCGATGCCTTTTTTGATGGTGAGGGCCTTTTTGCCGCAGCAGGGGCACGTGGCGCCGGCGAACGTTTTGGCCACGTCCACAAACTTGACGTCGCCGCAGTCGCGCTTGATATTGAGGTTCCTGTAGTGGAAATCCGTCTCGTTCGCGCCGGAGACAAGGCTCTCGATGCCCTCAAGAGATCTGTCGAAAACGACCGTCACGTTCTTCGGAAGTCCGATCGGCCCGATAAATCCCGCGACGATTCCGCACTCGTCCGTCACCGTGCCCGGATGAATTTCCTCGCAGAGGTAGTTCCGGAGCTTCGTCTCGTTGACGTCGAGGTCGCCTCTCACGAAAACGATTACGTACGCGTCGTCCTTGTTTTTCTGGTAAACCACGGCCTTGGCGAATTTCTCAGCCGGCACGTGCAGGAATTTCTGCAGCTCTTCGATGGTCGTGACGCCGGGTGTGCTGACCTTTTCAAGCTCGCCGGCCTCTCCGGGTTCGTTTTCGACGATGCACTCGGCCGCTTCCATGTTGGCGCTGTAGCCGCACTCAGGACAGATCGCCAGCGTGTCCTCGCCGATCTCGGTGAGGAGCATGAACTCGTGCGAAACGTTGCCGCCCATCATTCCCGAGTCGGATTTGACCGCGATGAAATTCTTCACGCCGCACCTTCTGAAGATCCTCTCGTAAGCGTGGTAGCAGCGCATGTAGTACTGCTCGAGGTCCTCCTGCGTCGTGTGGAACGAGTACGCATCCTTCATCGTGAATTCGCGAACGCGGATCAAACCGCCCCTCGCCCTGGGTTCGTCGCGGAATTTCGTCTGGATCTGGTGGATCATGAACGGGTACTGCGCGTACGACTCGGCCGTGTTTTTCGCAAGGTGAACTGCCGCCTCCTCGTGGGTCATTCCGAGCACCATCTTGTTGTTGCTGCGGTCTGTCCAGCGCGCCATCTCGCTGCCGATACTGTAGTACCTGCCGGATTCCTCCCACAGCGAAGCGGGCATCGCGACCGGGAACAGCACCTCCTGCCCGTCGATCGCGTCCATTTCCTCGCGAATGATATTCTCTATTTTTCGGGTAATTCTGCGCATGGGCATGAACAGTGAATAGATTCCGTTCGCCATGTACTTGATGTACCCGCCTCTGACCGTCAGCTTGTGGCTGTCTATAATGCACGATGACGGCGCCTCTTTAAAACGCCTTCCCAAAAGTTCCGATACTTTCATAATTCCCTCTCCGAAATTTAATGCGGGAATAAGCCCCGCCGTCTCTTCCGCGTCACGTTTTTCAAATGCCTCTCTGCTGCTCCGCGGACGCTTTGAACCTTATGACAGTATAGCACCAACGCGGCCCCGTGTCAAAAGGAATCCTCCACGGGATCGTGTCAAAATCTCGCCCTTTATAAAAGAGAAACAGGTGAGTTACATTCTCCTACTCACCTGTCCCGCTTGATTATTATTTTTGATTTTTCCGCGAAGCTATTCTCCGGAAATTTTCCGGAAAAACTCTCAGCGCCTGCGCGTTTAGCCCTTGCGCACTCTGTCCCTGTTCTTCGATTTCGCGATGCTTCTCTGGATAAGCTTCATCAGCTCGACGCACGGAATCATCAGGAACGCAAGCCCCATCGCGATCGCGTATTCCGTAAAACTGAGCGACTTGAAGCCGAACCAGTCGTGAACGTAAGGCAGGTAAATAACCGCGGTCGTCAGAATAAAGCTGAGCACCGCCGCGCCGTAGAGCATTTTGTTGTTCGTTCCAATCGTGAAAATGCTGCCCCTCTGGCTCCTCATATTGAGGCTGTGGAAGATTTCCGCCATGCTCATCGTCACGAAGGCCATCGTCATTCCGTCGATGCAGTCCGCGATGTTCGTGAACCTGAAAGCCGCGCCGTCGGCAATGTACTCGCCGATAAAGAACGCCGTCATTGTGAGAAGAGTTGTCAAAAATCCCTGGTAAACGATGTCGAATCCGACGCCGTCGGAGAAAATGCCGCTCTTTGTGGATCTCGGTTTTTTCTCCATGATTCTGGCCTCGGCCGGCTCAACGCCGAGCGCAAGCGCCGGGAAGCAGTCGGTGATCAGGTTGATCCACAGGAGGTGAACAGGCTTCAGGATTGTGAAGCCCATCAGCGTCGCGAAGAAGACCGTCAGCACCTCGGACATGTTCGACGAGAGCAGGAACTGTATCGCCTTCCTGATGTTCGAATAGATTCTTCTGCCCTCTGAGACCGCGCCGACGATTGTCGCGAAGTTGTCGTCCGCGAGAACCATATCCGCCACGTTCTTCGTAACGTCGGTTCCGGTGATGCCCATGCCCACGCCGATGTCAGCGTTCTTGATGCTGGGTGCGTCGTTAACGCCGTCGCCTGTCATCGCGGTGACGTAGCCCTTGTCCTTCCACGCGTTCACGATCCTGACCTTGTGCTCAGGCTGAACTCTCGCGTAAACGCGGTACTGCTCGATCGTCTCTGCAAGCTCCTCGTCGGAAATCTCATCCAGCGCGCTTCCGGAGATCGCCTTCGTGCCTTCTTCCAGAATTCCGAGCTGCTTCGCTATCGCAACCGCGGTATCCAGGTGGTCGCCCGTGATCATGACGGCGCGGATTCCGGCGGTTTTGCACTCCTTGATCGCGTCGACGACTTCCGGTCTGATCGGGTCGATCATACCCGTGAGTCCGAGGAATATCAGGTCTTTTTCAAGCGCCTCGGGCTCGAGACTCAAAGGCATTGTATCGTAATACTTTTCCGAAGCGGCAAGCACACGCAGCGCCTGGTCGGCCATCGCCTTGTTGTCGGCCATGATCTCCGCTCTCTTCGCGTCGTCGAGCGGCAGAACGTTTCCGTCCTTAAGATAGAACGAGCACCTCGCGAGCACCATGTCGGGCGCGCCCTTCGTGAACTGCACGAACTTTCCGTCGTGCTCGTGAACCGTCGACATCATCTTGCGCACGCTGTCGAAAGGCGCCTCGCCAACGCGGACGTACTCTTTTGAGAGCTCCGTCTTCGGGTAGCCGAGCTTGAACGCGTAATTGACAAGCGCGTTCTCGGTGGGCTCTCCGACCGCCTCGTTGTTTTCGTCAAGAGTCGAATCGGAGCAGCTCGCCATGGCAATGGCAGTCTTCACGTCGCTGTCTCCGCGGTGTTCGACGACAGTCATCTTGTTCTGCGTGAGCGTACCGGTCTTGTCGCTGCAGATTATCTGCGCGCAGCCGAGAGTCTCTACGGCGGTGAGCTTTCTGATGATCGCGTTGCGCTTAGACATGTTGGTGACGCCGATGGAAAGCACGACCGTGACGACCGCCGCAAGTCCTTCCGGAATCGCCGCGACCGCGAGACTGATCGCCGTCATGAACGTCGCAAGAACGGTGTCAAGCGTAACCGTTTTCGTGTCGAGGAACTCTTTGCCTATTCCCAGGAGGAAAATGACGACGCAGATCGCCAGCACGAGAATCGACAGGATCTTGCTGAGTTCGCCGAGTTTCTTCTGGAGCGGTGTTTCGCCCTCCGAAGTCTTCGCGAGCACGTCGGCAATTTTACCCATTTCGGTGTCCATTCCCGCCGCCACGATGACCGCTCTGCCTCTTCCGTAGGAGACCGTGCTGCCCATGTAGACCATGTTCTTGCGGTCGCCGAGCGGCACCTTTTTGCCGTCCTCCATTTTAAGCGCGTCGATCATTTTGTTGACAGGAACGCTCTCTCCGGTAAGCGCGGCCTCTTCGATCTTGAGGCTGTGGCACTCAATGATCCTTCCGTCCGCGGGAATCTGGTCGCCCGCTTCAAGCTCCACAACGTCTCCGACAACGAGGTCCTCGCTGTGGACGATCCTGAGCATTCCGTCGCGGTAGACCTTGCTCGTCGCCGCCGACATCTCCGCCAGCGCCTCGATTGCCTTCTCGGCCTTGTTCTCCTGGTAAACTCCGAGGATCGCGTTGATTATAACGACCGTCATAATGATAATGACGTCCGCGAAGCCTTCGCCGTTGATTATGGCGGTGACCAGCGAGATAGCCGCGGCGGCAATCAGAACGAGGATCATCGGGTCGGCCATCTCTTTGAAAAACCTTACGATGAGCGGGACCTTTTTCTTCTCGGCAAGCTTGTTCTTGCCGTTCTTCGCAAGTCTCTCCTCCGCCTCCTGCTGCGTGAGACCGCCGTCTCTGCTTTCTACAGCCGACAGTACGTCTTCAATTGAATCTGAATAATAATTCATTCCGGTAAACACCCTTCTTTTTCCTTTTTGCGAAAGCCCTGCTCCCGCACAATTCTATGTTTCCGCAACCTCCGCGCGCAGAGAGCGCTTCAAGCGTCCGCGGACGGCAGGTCCGAATCTTTCTTTTTTTTACTAAAAATCCGCCAAAATTTCAAGCGTTTTTTCATTTTTAAGCGCAATTCAATTTTCCGCCGGAAATGTTGTTTGCGCGTGATTTGCGCCGTTTCCGCCGCCGTCTTGGCGCCAGCGCGCACCGTTTAACAGGGCTTTTTGTTCACATGAAGCGCAATTTGATGCCGCGTAACGCGCGAAAAATCATTTTTCCGCCCGGTAGTACCGGTTTCGCGGCCGCCTCTTACAACATCATTTCTCAAAAACGGGATGAAACGCGGCCGCAACGGGTGAAAAAGCCTCAAAAAGCCTTTTTTTACCTGTCGAAGTCAAAAACCGCCTTTGTTTTATCGTCCGAAAGCTTTAAAAACGCGTCGAACGTCTTCCCGTTTTTGGAAGTGAACCCTGTGATTTTCGAGGTTTTTCCGGTCTCGAGAAGCATTTTGACGTTTGCCTTCGAGATCACGCGCCTGCAGATGATCATGCTGACCGAGAACTTGCAACCGCTGTTTCTGAAGCCGGTGCACCCGTACCCGAAGAAGGTCCTCACGACGTCCTTTCCGCAGACAGGGCACTTGCCGACGACGTCGCCGACCGACCCGAAATCCGTGTCCGTCTCAGGCGCCGCGACAGCCTTTGCCCCTTCGAAAACCTCTGTGATCTGCTGCTCCGCGAGCTCGATACCGCGACCGATCTGCATCTCGCCGTGGAAAATTCTTTTGAGCACCCTGCCGAGTTCCGACGTTTTGTGCTTGTCCATCGAGATCTTCATCGCGACAAGGCTCTCGATCAGAAACTCGCCGTCGGGAAGGATCGAATAGACGTCCTTTTTCAGGTCGATGTACTTGCTCTTGATCGCGTTGTTGATGATGCCCGTTCTGGTCGCCTCGGTGCCGAGTTCCAGACCCTCGAGGATCATCCTGTACTCTTCGGCGTCGTCGGTTCCGTATCCGTCGTCCTGGGCGGGTTGCGCGTCGTTCTCGGCCGCCTTCGCCTTTTCCTCCCTGAAAGGATTTTTGAGGTAGTTGTTCAGCGTCTCGATCGTATAGTGCTTGGGCGGGGTCGTCTCCTTTTCGACCGGCTTGAAGTTGATGTTCACCTCGTCGCCCTTTTCCAGCGGCGGCAGGATTTTTTCGCCCGTCGACGCGTCGTCGTACTTCATCCAGCCTTTTTGAACGATAACCGTCCCCTTCAGCACAAAATCCTCGAGTTTTCCGACGCTGACAGTAATTTCCGTCCTGTTCGCGAGGCACGGTTCCCTGCAGAAAACAGCCGCAAACCTGCGCATCACCGTGGAGTAGACCGTCAGCTCGTCCGGCGTCAGCTTGGTTTTGTCGGGAATTATATACGTCGGCGTGATAGCCGAGTGCGACTCGATCTTGGAGTCGTCGAAAATGTTCTTGTCGTCGCGGAAAGCCACGTCGTACCCGAGCTTTGCGACCACGCCGAGCACCTTTTTGACCTTGTCCTTTTCGGCGGACGCCAGGTATTCCGAGTTGGTTCGCGGGTAGGTCAGGTAGCCCTGCTCGTAGAGCTTCTGAACGATCTCCAGGCTCTTCTCCATGGGCATTTTGTACTTTTTGCCGAGCACGTTCTGGAGCTTCGAAAGCGAGTAGAGCTTGCCCGGCTTCAGCGTGTCCTTTTTCGTCTTTTTCGCCGTCACGAACGCCTTTTCCGCGTTGTAGCGCGCGCACACCGCCTCGGCCTTGGCCTTCTCGTCCCCGGGAATCTTCAGCTTGCTGGTGAGCGGCACGACGTAGCCGCCGGTCTCCTCCTGGGAAACGATTCCGAAGTACTTCTCGGGCTTGAAATACCTGATCGCCATGTCGCGGTCGTAAATCGCCTTCACGATCGGCACGATAACGCGCCCCACGCGCAAAAGCCTTCCGGTCTTTATGGTCGCGAACCTCGTCAGGTTCACGCCGTACAGCCAGTCGATGTAGGTCCTCGCGAACCCCTCGCCGGCAAGGTTCTCGTAGTCCGCCTCGTCTTTAAGGTCTGCCAGCGCGCTTCTGACCGTCTCCGGCGTCTGGTCGGGAAGCCACAGCCTTTTAAGCTGCCTCCCTCCCGCGTCGAGTTTGCCCGTGCCCGTGTTGTTGCCGAACGCGTTCATGATACAGATCCTGACGATGATCTCGCCCTCCCGGTCCGCGTCGCCTGCGTTTATGACGGTGTCCACGTCTTCCCTGTGGGCCAGCGCCTTTATCGTCTCGAACTGCTGCCTCACGCCGTCGTCAACAAGCCCGTTTTCACCTTTTCTTAGGGCAAACCTGAACGTCTCCGGATAGCAGGGAAGTCCCTCCATGCTCCACTTTCTCGGCGCCCCGGGAACAGTCTCCTTCCCGGTGTAGTCCTCAATATCACACAGCGAAAAGAGGTGCCCGAACGCCCACGTCACAATGTAGCCGTCGCACACGATGTACCCGTTTGCCTTTTTCGCATTGCCGATGGCGGCGGCAATGTTCCGCGCCAGACTCGGCTTTTCCGCAATAATGAGTTTCATTTCCCGCGTCCTTTGCCCTCTGCAAAAGGCCTCTCTCACGGAAAAGAGCCGCCGGGCACCGTGTTCTTGTGTCCCGATGGCTCCCTCCCATTGTTTATAAAATTAAATCATTGAGCGCAACGCCGCGGTCAGTCCTTTTTGACCGCCTGAACCACGCCTTCCGCAAGACCCGCCACGCCGGCAATCTCCGACGGGATAATGATCTTGGTGGCGCTTCCGTTTGCCGCCGCCTCGAACGCCCTCAGCTTCTGGAGCGTCAGGTAGCCGTCTCCGGGCTGTGCCTCGTTGATATACCTGATAGCGTCCGCCTGTGCCTCCTGAACGGTACGAAGCGCCAGCGCCTCGCCTTCCGCCTCTTTGATCTTGGCCTCCTTCACGGCCTCCGCCTTCAAGATCGCGGCCTCTTTTTCGGCCTGCGCCGCCAGAATCTGGCTCTCCTTGAGACCTTCCGCCACAAGAATCTTGCTCTGCTTTTCGCCCTCGGCTCTCAGGATGGCTTCACGTCTCTGGCGCTCAGCCTTCATCTGCTTCTCCATCGCGTCCTGAATTTCTGCCGGCGGGATGATGTTCTTGAGCTCGACGCGGGTCACTTTAATGCCCCACGGGTCCGTCGCCTCGTCGAGAATCGCTCTGATCTTGGAGTTGATCGTGTCTCTTGAAGTGAGCGTGTGGTCTAGCTCCAGCTCGCCTATAATGTTTCTCAGCGTGGTGGCCGAGAGGTTCTCAATAGCTGTGATCGGTCTATCGACACCGTACGTGAAGAGCTTCGGGTCGGTGATGCAGTAGAACACGACCGTGTCGATCTGCATCGTGACGTTGTCCTTCGTAATCACCGGCTGGGGCGGAAAGTCGACGACCTGCTCCTTCAGCGAGACCTGCTTCGCAATCTTGTCGATTATCGGCATCTTAAAATGAACGCCGGTCTGCCACGTCGTGTAGTACGATCCGAGCCTCTGGATGACGTACGCCTTGGCCTGCGGAACGATCTTAATGCTTGAAATAATTACTATGAGTATCAGGGCGATGACCGCGACGATCGCGACGATAACGCCCGGTGTGAGTGCGAGAATAAGTCCTGTCATTTTGGTTTCCTCCTGTTATTCTTCAGTAACCGGTACTTCGTTTACCGGTGTTTCATTCTGTGTTTCGTTTTGCGCCACCGTCTTCACAACGGCCTTTACTCCTTCGATCTTGACGATTTCAACGTCCGTTCCCGCGGGAATCACTTCGCCGTTTTCGCTGCGCGCGCTCCAGACAATTCCTTCGATCTTTACGTTTCCGGTTCCGGCAAGGTTGTTCACTTCCTCGCCTGTAATACATCGTCTGCCGAGAACCCTGTCGCTGTTGGTGGGCATGTATTTCTTCCTCCCAAGCAGCTTTTTGGCAATCGGTCTCGTCAGCACGAGCAGTACCACTGATACCGCCGCGAACGCAACAAACTGCCACACTACCGGTACTTTGCAGGCAGCAAAAATCATGGCGACAAGGCTTCCGGCGCAGAACCAGACCGTTGCAAGACCGGCTGTCGCAAGCTCGATGACAAGCATCACAACGAACACAACAGCCCATACAATTATCCAAATCATACTTCTGCTCCTTTCCGGCACAGCAAAAACTGCATGCCGCCTATTTTAATGTGAAGTGTTTTCTTACACCCCGTATATTGTACCATTTCTCCCGCCGCTTTTCAAGAAAAATCGGTCAAAAACGCCGCAAACCCGCCGGCAATCCTCCGCCTCTGCTCTTCCCTCATCAAAAAATCCGCGGCCCCAAAAATCCAAGGCCGCGGATCGTTCCGGTTTTTACCTATTTTTCGGAAAAAACCCTTCCCGGCAAGCCACGGGTTACGCCGTCTTTCCCGCCAGATAGTTTAAAAGGTCTTTCTGGCAGGCAGCATACACGCCGTCCGGGTCGTCCTCGGGGTACATGGCGTTCACGCCCGGTGCGGGAATCTCAAACGGATACCCTGCCTCTTCACCATTCGGTATCACAAGTATCCACGCCTTATCTGTTTCCTTTATCATCTTCCTGAAGTCGTTGACAACGATGACGGTAGCGTCCTCAAGGTAGTAATAGTAAGCTGTCCGGAGACTTACGATACCGGTATTCGTCCACGTAAGGTCGATCGCGCTCCTATTTTCTTTGTCAACAGTCAGCATGCGGGTCAGGCACTCCGCCTGAAACGCGGTAATCTCCGTAATATCCCGGGCAGTCAGTATCTCCACGGACTCCTGCTCGCTCAGCTTCTTCATGGCAAAACGCTTCCCGAAGAACATATTGGGCGTGTAGCCGAAATAGTAGTCCTCTCCGTCGATCTTTACGGTCCCGCCTGTGGAAAAGCCGGCCTTCTCTTCAATATCATCTTCTGAAATAACAGTCTTGGAACCGGCGAAGAATTCCACCGCTGAAGTAATCGGCGTCCTTTCTTTATTGTGTGAATTGGTCCTGTGTCCGCTCGCCCTGAGTCCCTGTACAGTCAGGAACGTGGCAACGCCTGTGACCAGCACAGCGGCGGCTACCAGGAGGGTTGTAATTATCGTTTTTCTTTTCATGAATATCCACTCCTTTTAAAGGGCTCAACACGACCGAAAATAGAATTATCTAAGTCTATTATACCCCCCCACCGGGAATGTCAACAGATATCATATATAATATCAACAAATTCAGGAAATTCAGGAAAGAATCGCATAAAAGCCGGTCTTTCTACTTATTCCTCCGTTCCGTGCGCAACCGGCAGACTCCACCTGAACGTCGCCGCCAGTATCCTCAGCACGAACGTCACCGCCGCTCCCGCGATCATCGGAATGATCTCCCCCGCGAAAAAGTGCAGGATAAGAAAGACCACCGACCCGAGCAGCGAGGCGGTCGCATAAAAGTGCTTCACGAAAACATGCGGCCGATTGCCGGCGAAAACGTCTCTCATGATGCCTCCGCCGACACCCGTCACAACTCCCACGAAAATGAGAAGGAAATAGTTGTCCTGAAATCCCGCTTCAACCGCGATCCTCATTCCTACGACAGTAAAAATGGCCAGGCCGAGTGAATCCATCACAAGCAGCAGCTTGTCCATGAATAATTTGTATCCGCCCTTCGCCCTTCTCAGCACCGGAAAGAACATGACAAGCGCGGTCCCCAGCGCCACGAGCGCGTACACCGGATTCGTGAACGTTCTCGGCGGCAGTATCCCGAGGATCACATCCCTCAGAACTCCCCCTCCGGTAGCGGTCACAAGCCCCAGAATCGCGACACCGAAAATGTCCATCTTTTTCTCAACGGCAACGAGCGCTCCCGACACCGCGAAAGCGACCGTCCCGATGATCTCAAGCACAACAACAAGTATTTCCAAAACGTTTTACCCGGTCCGGGTGCTTTTGTAAAACAAATACCCGGGCCCCATTCCTTCCCTGTTTTCGCCCGCGCAACCATACTTCTTATACGCGCGGGCCGGCTCTTTTCACCGGCGCGCATATAATAGCAGAGTCACGCCGCAAAATCCAGATAATCTTTTGCGGCCGTCAGAAATTCGCCCACGGTTGGTCTGCCTTTCGAGGGCCGGTAGCTGTCTCCGAAAACCTCTCTGAACCTCTCTCTGTCCCCAACCGTCCAGCCTTTCTGCAGCGCCTCCCTCGCAGCCTTCTCCACCGCGGCCGCGGACTTCCCGCGTTTTTTTGCTATTTCAGGGTAAATTTCCTTGGTCAGCGACCCGTACACTTCTTCGCTCTCAAGCGCCATCACTACCGCGTCCGCCACGACCGAAAACCCCTGGCCGGTCCTCGGAATCCCGAGTTCTCCGAGCAGCCTTCTTACTTTTTTCTCCGTTCCGCCAAAATCATCTTCGTTTTTGCGTCCCATATTATCCCCTCCCGGAACAATACTAACGCATTTTCCAAATTTGTAAAGAGCGGGAAATATTTTTCTGCGCGTTTTTTGATATTTCCGTTTTTTCCAACCGGATCCGGCGGTTTTTCACGCAGCCCGCGCGGATTTTATTCCACCGAAAGCCCGTTCAGCGACGCGTCCATGTCGGTCATGAACACCTCGGCAAAGCCGGTTCTGGCAGGGGCGGGAATCTCGCAGAACAGGCCGCTGTCGATCCACACGAGCACCGAGTTTTTGCCTGTTTCAAGGCGGAAATTGTGAAAATCAAGCGACGTGAAGAAGAAGTCCTCGCGCCGGAAGAGTTCACGCGTGACGCCGCCGAAGTTCGACGTGAAGACAAGCGTTTTCGCAGGAACGTTGAAGCGGAGCTCGTAGAAGCCGTTCTCGCCGCAGGCGGTCCGGAAGCCGAAGCCGTTGCGGGCACGAGAATAGTCGTAGTCGTTCGCGCGGAAAGCGCATTCAATATTAAACTCCGAATACTCGCGCAGGGTGCGGATTGAGGTCTCGCCGCCGAGGGTCGTGCATCTTAGATAAACCTTTTCGTTCTCGCTTTCGGCCGCCGCGTTTTCCGGGAGGTCGAACATTTTGCCGAGCGAGGTCGTGAGTTTCACGCGCGCCGCCGCTGCTATCGACTCCTCGTCAACGCTACTCTCAATCCTGCAAAAGTCGAACACCGCAAAGCCCTTCGGCGAGAGGTCCGCGTTCTCGACGCCGACATAGACGTCTTCACCGCCGTCCGGACCGTTCACGTCGAACTCTAAAAAGACTTCGGAAGGCGCGGCCGCAATCACGATTTTTGACGCAAGGCGCTCCCCCGTGAGAATATTTGACGCGAAAAGCACCGCTCCGCTCTCTCCCGTGAGGAGTTCGCACCTGAAAACGTGGCGGCCGTTCGCGAGCCTGAGGCCCTCAGCGGCGGAAACCCTGCCGTATTCGAAGTGCTCAATGCAGCCCTTTTCCTTGTCGGCGTAGATGACAGTGTGGACTGATTCGGGGTTCTTGTTGGGCTTGAGAGTCCAGTTCGCGAAGCCGCCCAGCGTGAAGTCGCCGTTCCTGAAATCGGAGGTCGACGTGATGCCGCAGTCGGTGATAATGTCGGTGGCCTTGATCGGACCGAGGGTGCAGTTCCCGTTGTAGCGGTTGCCGAAAATGCGCACGCACTTCACCGGCGAGTAGTCGTCCGTCTCGGTGTTGTCAAAAGGCTGCTTTCCGTTATACGGGTTGTCGAACCAGGCGCCAACAGGGTTCACGCACGTAAGGTAGTTGTCGGTGGCTTCGACGTCGCTGATCTCCTCGCGTTCCTGGATCGGGTCGCTGGTGCCCCAAGTTATGAAGCAGATCGCCTTACCGCCGCCGGAATTGAGGTAGCTGTGGCGCACGCGGATGTGGCGCACGCTGTTGTCTTCACCCTTGGTGTTGGTCCACCAGAGCAGGCCTCGCGGGTCGTGGTAGTGGGTCGACATGACCACCGCGTCGTCGTTGGACTGGAAGAAGCAGCGGTTTACGAAAACGTTTTTCGCTCCGCAGACGCCGAGTCCGTCGCCGCTGACACATTTGACGCGGTGGAGCTTAAGGTCGGCGAGGTAGACGTTTTCGCAGTGGTTGAACGACGTATGGTAGTTGTTGGAGCGGATGATCTCGATGCCGCTGACCTCCACGTTTTTGCACAGGAAGAATCCGAGCGGGATGCAGTGGATGCGCCTGTAGCAACCGACAGAGTAGCCCGGCATTCCGACGTTTTCCTCGGAGCCGGTGTCGAGCATCTTGATTGCGCCGTGACCGGTTATTTTAATGTTGCGGTTGTTCGCGGCCTGGATGAGCGGCAGGTTGGCGGTGTGAAGGTTGTGGGTCCAGTTGATACCGGGAATGATATCGTCGTGGCCGTACGCCGGCTCGTATGTGTAGTCGCGGCGCAGCTGTGACTGCCAGAGAACCGCTCCCTTTTCAAGGTGCAGCTCCACATTGTCGCGCATCAGAAGAGACGTTACGATGAACCGCCTGCCGTAGATTCCCTCCGCGCCGGGAACGTTCACGCGTCCGCCGCCCTCGCCCGCGACCAGGTCGATTGCCTTCTGGATCGCCGCGGTGTCGTCGGTGAAGCCGTCGCCCTTCGCTCCGAATTCCGAAATATCCACGGTCAGCGCCGGCAGCTCGAACCTGTACGGATTGCCGTCGAGGCACTCGAAATTCTCAATGTAGAACCTGTCGCACAGACACTGCGCTTTACCCTCTTTTTCGGCAAAAACGAGCATCTGATATGGCAGGAACGTCGTTACGTTGTCCCTGAACGGAACGTTTTCGATAACGAATTCCGCGCCCGCGGCGATATTTTCCGGAAAAGCAGCCGATGCCAGATATTTCTTGCCCGAGACGGTTTCCTTGTACGGTCCGAAGCCCGTGTCGTCGGCCATCGTTCCCGCGTAAACAGACAGTTTTCCGCCTTTAAACGCCTCGAGTTTTTCCAAAGCCTCGCGGGAAATATTTCCGGGAAATCTGCCGCGCACGAAAAGCGTGTCCTTGTCGGGCTCCGCGGTGCACTCGACGATTTCCGCGAGCGGCTCGTAAAGCGGCGTCTCCTGCTCGAACGAGTACCTTTCAAAAACGATCTCTCCGGTTCCCTCGCTCGCGAACCTGAGTGCCGTCAGCCGTCCCTCGCAGCCCGGGCAGGCCGAGAGGTTGAAATAGTACGCGTGAGGCTCATTGTCTTCTTTAAGGTCGAGCGTGACCGCGTTTTCCGGCGAAAATTCTCCGCCGTCCGCCGCGAAGCTAAGGGTCAGCTTTTTTGCGTCCGAAAGATTCCTGATGACAGCGAAAACGGTATTTCTGAGCGGCATTTTCATGCTGTAGCAGCCGCCCGCGTCGGTAGGCAAATTTTCAGCCGTTAAGTACCCTTTCCCGCTTAAACGGAGCGATACGGCGGTCCCTTTGTCGGCAATCGAGGCGTCGCCGCCGGCATTGTAGAAATGCGCCTGGCCACCCCACTCGCCGAGTGTATTCTTGACGTAAACCGGGCATATTTTAAGAGAGACTTCGTCGTCCGCGGCGCACTCCAGCCTGAATGTTACCGGTTCGAAATCCGCCCTCTCGATAGAGAAGCAACGGCCGTTTTCGCCCGCGGTGTCCGCTACAGACGCGACCGTCATAAAGCTCTCCCCGCCTGCTCCGAAAAGCGTGAAACGTATTATTCCGTCCTCCTTGCGGTTCTCCGCGCAGGAAATCCTGAAGCCCGAAATGCTCTTGAAAAGCTTTTTCCACGTCTCCGGAAGGGCCTCTTCGACCGGATTTTCGCCCGAGGTCTTAAAGAATAGCTTCTCCGCGGCGTCCTCCGTCTGAAACAGCTCCGGAACGTAGTTCTGCGAGCTCACCGTCCTGTTCGAGTACGAATAAGGCGTGAAATCCGACCTGTACGAGTAGTCTTCCTGCCTCACGCGGCCGTAAGTAAACTTGTTTTTAACCATAAAACGCGGCATAGTTTATTCCTCCGTTAAGAGCCGTTGCCCGGCCTTGTAATTTAACTGAAGTTTACAATAAACCGCGCGCCATTTCAAGCAAGGTTGCAGGAAATCTTGCGAAAACAGGCCGGTTTTGGTTTGATTCGTGCGGTTTTTATTGTTATTTAAGGAGTTTGTCTGTATAATAAAAAAGACCGGTGCGAAGCCGGCAGGAACCGAAACAAAAACAGGGGAATCGTATGAAATCAGGCAGCAGTAAGATTAAAGCGTTTTTTCAAAAATACCGTTTCCGCCGCGTCGCGACAATCGTTGCGGGCGCCGCGGCTCTCCGTTTGATTTTGTGGTTTGTCCTTTACAGGCTCGCCTCAAGAGACCGCGCCCTGACGTACAAGATCTACACCTCGTGCGTCTTCCCTGTGATCACTCAGCCTATGAAATCGGTCGCGAAGCTGTTCCCGTTCTCTGTCGGCGAGACGCTTGTCATAATAATGGCGGCTCTTTTCGTCGCGGGTCTCGTCATCTGCACCGTCAGGGCCGTCCGGAACAAAAAATCCGCGCGCGGCATCGCCCCCGCCCCCAAAAAACCGGCAGGTTTCGCGCGGCTCCTTGTAATGCTTTTGGTCGCCGCGCTCCTCATCGGCGGCAACTTCTTTGTCTACGGCGGAATCAACTACAAATCGCTCACATTCAAGGAGCTTTCGGGCCTCGACGTCAAGAACACCGACATCGATACCCTCGAGAAGCTTTGCCTTTATTTAGGCAAAAAAGCGACCGAGGCGAGGCAGGGGCTGCCGCTTGACGAAAAGGGCTTCGTTGTCGATTCACGAAGCGCCCAGGAGATTCTGTCAGCGTCGCCCGCCGGATACGCCAAGGCCGCGGAGAAATTTTCGTGTCTCTCGGGAAGGTTCACTCCGCCGAAAGCCGCGCTCTTTTCCGAAATTATGAGTTACGAACAGATCGCCGGCATATTCCCGATCGTCTTTACCGAGTCGATCGTCAACAAGAACGCGCCGGCGTACGACCTTCCCAGCGTCGCGTGCCACGAACTCGCCCACCAGCTCGGGTTTGCACAGGAGGACGAAGCCAACTTCATCGGCTACCTCGCTGCAATTTGCTCGGACGACCCGCTTTACGTCTACAGCGGCTACTACAGCGGCTTCTGCTACGCGATGAACAAGCTCTACTCCTTCGACCGTGACCGCTGGGTAGCCGTCTGGCAGTCGCCCGAAATCGACGCCGAAGGCATCTCGAACGACATGCGCCGCTCGAACGAGATCTGGGACAGCTACCGCAAAAAGGCGGAGGTCGTGAGCAAGGTCTCCGAGGCGGTCAACGACTCGTATCTGAAATCGAACGACATCTCCGACGGCACCCACAGCTACGGCCGTGTGGTGGATTTGCTGATCGCGTATTATAGCGAACAGCTTCCCGAAGTATCTTCCGTGTCCGGAAGCACGCAGGGTTAAATTCGCGGTTTCGCCGCATTCCCGCCGTTTTTTTCAATTCGCGCAAGCAGCATTCCCGCGGTTTTTTATTCACGCAAGCCGCCCTGTCACGCTAAAAAGTTTATTATTCCCCGGTCTCATAGATATCGATTCCGGCCTCCTCAAGTTCCTTTAAAAACCTGTCCGACAACCAGTCCTTGAGTTCCTTATAGTAATGCTCATACGACCCTACGTCTTCGTCATAGGGGTTTACATAAGTTCCCGCCGGCGGGATGTCAAACGGGTAAGCGTCTTCCTCGCCTTCCGGAATCACGAGGATCCACGATTTGTCCAAAGGATTGATTTTTTGACTTCTCAGCGCAAAGTCCACTACCAGTATCACCGTACGGTCTTCCATGTAGTAGTATATCGCTTTGTAACGCTGGACCATTTCGGTGTGAGGCGATACGTCAATGACGCTTCTTTGTTCACTGTCCCACGTCAGCATGCACGAAAGGCATTCTGCCTGAAAGCTGCTGAGCTCTGTCAGATCGGGGGCGGTCAGTATTGCGTGCGACTCGTTTTTGTTCAGTTTCCGCATCGCAAACCGCCCTGTCGGGATAATATTGGGCAGAGAACCGAAGTAATAGTCGATTCCGTCGATTTGTCCTACGTCACCGTCTTTGAGACGGGACTTGTCCGTAATATTCTTCTCTTCAATAACTGTTTCCGGATCCGCGAAAAACTGAACCGCGGAAGTAATGCAACGGTCCTCTTTCGCGCGGCCGTTCTTTTTCATTTCCGCGGCTTTGCCGCCTTTAACCGTCAGGAAGCCCTCGACAGCCGCAATGACACATGCGCAAACCGCAATCACGGAAATAACAATACGTTTCTTATTCATACTTCCTCCCTCCTCCAAAGAACAGAAAACACTTGAAACATCTACGGGAATCCGTCATGAATGTTATTTTATTGTTTTTTTTTACGATGTCAAGCCCTTCAAGGAGGTTCACACACATTCCGAGTTCACGAGAAACGCTTCCAGAACGTCCCGGAACGCCGGGTTCCCCTTTTCGAGGCATTCCTCCACGACGGCGCGGTGCTTTTCGAAGCCGTCGTTGGCCATCGCCACAAGCACGTGCCCCAGAATTTTCCTGGGCTTCATGTAGTTGTACCCGAACACCTCTGCGTACCGGCTCTTCTTGAAGCCCGGGGTGACGCACGCCTTCGCCAGAGTGTCGAGGTCGAACATCTCGTAATATTCAGCTGACGGTCTCTTTATCTTCGCCGCGACGCCGCGGTTGAGCGGGCAGGCCAGCTGGCATTCCGTGCAGCCGAGCAGCCGGTTCCCTCTGATAACGTTTGACGGATCATGCGGGCAGGCGTCCTCGAACTGTTTCTGCCGGATGCAGTTTTCGCGCACGAACCGTTCGCTTGCGGGCTTTCCGGGAAGCAGCGCACCCGCGGGGCAGCGCATTGCGCAGAGACCGCAGTTCAGACACTCGTCGGTGTCGCGCGGTTCTTCCGTGAGAGCTTCCGGATAGCCGGCGGCTTCCCGGTTTTTAAGGTCGATGACCTCCATGCAGAAAAACGTCCCGAAAGGCTTGATGAAAATGAGCGAGTTGTAAAGGCCGCGGCCGATTCCCGCGCTTCTTACCAGAGCCTTGTAGCTGCCCTCGTACGTGTCCGCTTCGGGAAAGAAGGCGTGCGCAAAAGAAAGCAGTTCGCTTTTCGCCCTGTAGACGCTCTGCGACGCGTAGTAGTAGCTGTCCACGTAGGCCGTTCCCGGCTCGGGAACCGCGTGGGGGACGTAGGGCCAAAACAGCATCAGGCACTCCGTATTCGCGGCGGCGCAGCAGTGGCAGTAACAATTCCCGTAACCGTCAAAATCCGCCTGCTCGACGTCCAACTCCGCGCCGAGCGGCTTCAGGTTCAGCTTCGACGCGTATTCGCTTTCAAGAACCGCTTTAATCAGATCCATTTTTCATAAAAGAAAATCCATTCAAATGGGCCAAACAGGTAAAAATGCGGCCCCGGACTCAAACCAAAACCCGGGGCCGCGCTCTCCTTTACCCCAGCCTCACCCTGAACGACACGGAGTCGTCCGGGCTCTCCTGCTCAAATATGAACGAGTAGCCGTAGGTGCCGTCCCTCAGGAAGTGCACCTGGTAGCCGTCGAATTCGTGAACCGACGTGTCGTAGGGCTCCCACTCACCGCCGTTGGTCTTTTTCTCGATAACAGGTCTTCCCAGCACCGTGAAGCCGTCCGCGCGCACGACGATTCTGTTCCTGCCGCCGGTTACCGTAAATTCACAGGCGTTGTCGACGCATTTCACGCGTGGCAGCGTGGGGTCTTCTATGACTGTTCCCACCGCGGCGGTCACGGTCTGCGACTTCAGAACCGAATCCTCGTAGACCATCTGAACGTTCTCATCGCTGGCGAGGTCCCTGTTCGCCCAGGGCAGCATGATTACCTCGAGCCTGATTCTGTCGCCCTTCTTGAACGTAGTCTTGCCGAGGTCGAGCGAAAGGGCCGAGAAGTTGACGTTGCGCTCGAAGCTGTCGCGCAGAATGAAGTTGCCTTCCCACTTCTTGCCGCCGATCGTGACGTCGGCGCTCCTGATGACTATCGCGTAGTTCATCGGGTCCTCTTCGCCCTCGATCTTCCCGGTAGGCACGGGTTTGTTGCTGTGGTAGTAGGCGTAATAACCGCCTCCGGCATTGAGCTTGTACTGCACCTCGTCACGTTTGATCAGGTCGTTTTTGAGATCGACGTGGGCTCTGTTCCCGTCCGCGTCAATGTAGCTCAGCTCGCTGAACGTCTGGTTGCGGCTGTCCTGGGACAGGAGGTTCAGCTGCGAGCGCACGTCCTTGAGCGTCAGATTTTTCAGGAACGTCAGGTCGAGGGTGTAGTAGGTTCTGTTCTCGTCGTTCTGCGGGAATTCGACGTGTCTCAGCGTGTACTTGAACGAGCCGCAGTCGGAAACGTACGAATACTCGAGGTCGGCGTAGGACGGACCGGAGCAGTTGATCTTCGAGCCCGTGTACTCAGGCATCACGAGGTTCCCGCTGTTGTCATAATACGACACCGCCTTGCAGCGCCCCACGGACGTGAACTGCGGGTCCGTGTTCCAGCGGATGCCGCTGTGTCCTCTGAAGTCCGGGAGCAGGAAGCCGTCCTTGCCGAACACGCCGTAAAAGCTTATGCAGTTCGACTCGCTGACGCCTGTCGAGAGATGGTAGTAAGACACGAAGAACTGGATCGAAGAAAGCTGCTTCAGCTGGAATTTGCCCCAGTTCATATAGAGGTGAAGATCCGTGAACGTGTACTTTTCGCCTCTGTCAAGCACAACCGGGAACACCGTGTCGCCGTACGACTTGTCGAGCGGGTCGTAGATTTTCTCCTCTTTTTCGCAGTCGAAGTTCTTGCAAACCTCCACCGGAACCGGGAGGAGCATATCGTTTTCGTCGAGAAGCGCCGCGCACTCAAGCGAGCCCGGAGTCGACCTCATCCGGATGAATATCGTTCTGTCCGCGGAATCGGTTTCTGCCGTGATTTTGTACGTGAAGTACTTGTTCCTGTACTCCTGCCTGAACGCGGTGTCGAAGCCGTGGCCGCTGCCCGTGAAGTAGTACGCGCCCTTCAGCGTGTCGTAGCCTATGAATTTGGTTCCCGGAGAGGAGCCCTCTTCAATCGTGAAGTTCTCCTCTTTCAGCGGGTTCCGCTCAAGCCAGGCCGTCTTTTCGATCGTCTTGAACTCGCCGGTTTCGTCGGTATACAGTCTGTGGCCGAATCTGACGTCCGCGCCCGCCTTCAGGTTGAGTTCGCCGCCCGCGACCTGCTTCACGATATACTTTCCGTCCTTCAGCTCGACCGTCGTTTTAAGCGTGGAGCCGTCGTCGGGAATGATAATACCTATCGTTCCGGCATCCTTCACCGAGAACGCAACGTACTGGACCGTGTTCGGGTCGAGCTCCGCAGGGTCCGAGTGGGCGCCGCTCAAGTCGCGCGCCTGGAACGCCTTGACCTTGCTTGCGGGCATTTCCCAGACCATACCGAACTCCTTCACGGCCCGGTAGCCCGTTGACGCGAGCAGCCTGAAGCTCTGGTGAATCTTGTCCGGATAGACGTCGAGAGTGCGCTCGCCCTTCGCCTTGACCATGCCGCCAAGCGTGACCGCCTTAACGGAGGAGATAATATACTTCTCGCCGGGAATCTGGCCCATGTCGAAGCGGATTCCCGCCAGGTCGTCGTCGAGCAGAGAGGAAATGTCGATAAGATACGTATGCGGCTGTCCGTCGCACGCGAGCACGAATTCGATGCTCTGCCTTGCGTTAAACTCCCTCGACGTTCTGTCGACGAAAAAGCACTGGCATCTGCCGCCGGAGCCGAACGCCGCTATCGTCACCGCGATGTGCGTCACGTCCGATTTCGGAACAGCCGTCAGGAGCCCCTTGTAGATGTTGGGGTCAGTGGCGCCGACAACGTTCAGCGTCACGGATTTACCCTTTTTCATAATTGCCTCGGCGTCGCCTGAGGATGACCAGTCGCCGTCAAAGTCGCTTAGATTTGTAACCTTGTCAAACTCGTCGCCGCCGTCCGGGGTGCAGAATTCCTGGTCGCGCGTGAACACCTCGTAGTAATAATATCCGAGTCTGGTCGTGTTGATGCGTCCGGGCGTCATCGAATTGTTGTCGGTGCGCACCGTTCCGTTCGCGTCGATAACGTACGCGTTCATGATGCTGCCCTCGGCGAAAACGGCGCCCGACGTGCTCTCGATCTTCGTAATTCCGAGGCGGCCGTCGGTGTTCAGGTTCTGGGTGATCTTCGTGTTTTTGTTGAAGACCTCGTAGCCGGCCCTGGTGCCGTCGGTGTACCGCGCCTGAACCGAGTTGGCGGCGCCGTTTGCGTAAACTACCGTTTTGGCAAATTTAGTATCGTTGGAAATATCTCTCATTTCAACAGGTTCCTCCGTTGGTTCGGGGCCGTCCGGTCCGTTCGGATTCACGCAGCCCGCGAGCGCGACGCAAATCATAATTACAGCCGTCACCGCGGCGGCAACTTCGCGTATTATCTTTCTGGCAGGGTTCTTCATCGGAACCTCCTTTGCTCTCTTTTGTCTTAAATCAATCGGTTGCAGCGGGCCGTTTCCAGCCCCATTTTTTAAGGAAGTGCTGATTAAATAGCTATTTTTGCGTGCGCGACCCCGAAGCTGCCGCACTTTGCATCGCGTCCCTCACTTGACTGGGCAAAGCCCAGAATCGTTCATGCCGCCGATGC
>JAEEGF011024197.1_pt1 | contig 23960 bp, 21 predicted proteins | sample 9134171 | NCBI WGS metagenome assembly JAEEGF01 (sample SAMN16246542, study PRJNA631951) | gut metagenome | biome: gut microbiome; feature: rumen; material: AP-attached | host: Bos | place: Iran: Karaj | collected 2018-10
CCGGCCAGGATACAGATTACCATTTGCATGGAGAATGCCAACACATTTGAAATTCCGCCATTGAGAACCTTCAGCATCTCCAGTTTCTTCGTTGTCTGTCTTAACAGGAGATTGCACGCGTCAAACTTTTGAAGTCTGTGTTTTTCTTTTTGAAACGACTTTGTTACCTCAAAACCGTATACAACCTCGCTCATCCCCCGGGTTAACCCTTCCTGCGCAGAAGATACCTCGCCGGTTGCTTTTTCCATTTTCTTCGAAAAAATGCCCGGAATAATAAACATCGCAGCTGTCATTCCAAGCATAGTAACCGTAAATACCGGTGAATAGTATGTCATGACCGCTATCGCAAAGATCAGCTGGGTAAACGCTTTGATGCAGGAATAAAAAGTATCAAGGTAGGAATCCTCAACCCTTTTGACATCACTCTGTACCAACGAAATATAATCAGCTTCTTCATGTTCTTGGAACTCTATAGTACTTTTTCTAAGGATCTTTGTTACAATATCCTCCCGAAGTACCTTCAAGACTTTTGTATTAAGTCGTACCTGTGAAGATGCAGCAAGCCAGTATATAAATCCAAAAACAATTATGAATCCGATTGAGGAAATAACAGCCTCGGCAACCTTTCCATCAATTGCAAGATCGATTACATACTGCAAGATTAAGCTGATACCAACGAAAACTGCCGAACTGAGTACGGACAAAATTCCGACCCATAAGAATTCCAATTTGTGCTTGTAGAAATATTGTTTCATAAACCTTTTCCTCCCGGTTTTCTTTATTTGTCTACATCCTAACTGGTGGGGTAAAGGCAATGTCAACAAGGATAATATCAAAAAAAGGAGCCATTATTCAAAAAAACCTTGGGTCAGCCCAAGGTTTTAAAAGAATACATTCCATATTGTGTTTCAAACTCCGATTCAAGACCTAATGCACTTAAATCTCTTGATCCCTGTTTGCGCACGATCCGATCAGTTTTATAATCTGACACGTGATTCCATCCAAGTTTTTTCATATCTCCAAGAAAACGCCGTTCATCAGGAAAGTCTGTCCCCTTTTGGTATATCAGTATTTTCAGACAGTCCAGCCATGCATTTTGTGCAATGCTGTGATAGAGTCTACATTTTTTTCCGGAATACACATCCATATCATAATCCTGCCAAAATATATAATCCATTTTTTCTTTGAATGGAGCCTTCTCGATATCTCCTGAATATACAACAGTTTCCTTCGGAAACAGATCCTCAAGAAAGTACTTTATCGTTGCGTTATCGTAAAAATGGATATACAATCCGGCTGTATCCGGTATAGATCTGAGAATAGCACTATTTAAAAAGCCCGCAGACTCCCCGGAAATCATAACATTCTTTGCCCCTAAGCTATGTTCTTTTGCTATTTCTGCAGTTTTCTGATAATGTTCCCTAATATTGTGGACATACATATCATCGTTTTGTTTGATATAATTCTCAACCATTTCTGATATGCCCTCAGTCTTAAAATCTATATCAGGGATTGGTTCATCAGATACAATACCATATCTGATATAGTAGCATTTGCCACATCGTGGACATCGAAGTGTTCCTTCCATGACTTCATTATGAAGAAGTTTAGGCTCTTCCAGCTCAAGCGTTTGTTCGCATTCCGGACACGTAAAGTCCGTTATGCGATTAAGCGCAATTCCCCGTTTGAAACTAAAATCAGAGTCATAAGCCGCCAGTTTGGTTTCGATTAGACCGTTCATCTGTTGAAGACGCTTTATTTCTTTTTGATTCTGAGCCAGCTTTTCTTCAAATTTTGACCGAAAAGGCTTTATCGGCATAGAAATGTCACTGGTAAACATTGTTTGAAACAAAAGATATCCCTTCATTTCATCCAATTTGAAATTCATGCCCTTCAGAAGCAGAATTGTATCCATCACACGGCTGTCAATTTCTGAAAAGTTGTACTGTGTGTTTTCTCTTAATGGTGTCAAGAGTCCTTCCGATATGTAATGGCGAACCGTGTCAACAGTAACGCCGTGCTTTTTAGCAAACTCTCCAATCTTCATTTTCTTCCCTCTGTTTTGAATCTTCTTCCTTAAACTTCATCCATACAACCTTCATCAGATCTCCTTTACTTCCACGGTCTTTATCGGCTTCTTTAACCATGTGTCCGATGCGTAAAGCTTCTCGTGAGTATATACCTCGGTATGAGAAGCTGCTTCATTTTGTCTGATGCGGCTAAGTCGATCAGTCTGCTTTTTGGTATCCATCATTTTTTTAGTATTCAGCCACATCTATCTGTCCAGGCATTTCTTTGTATAAATATTTCATTTTGTACCTCACTCATCTAACATCAGTTTGCCGGCTTTAGCCTACTTTCTTTTCTCGTGGAGCTACACCGCCTACTACCAAATTCCCGACCTCGGGAATTTGGTCTAAAATACTGTGTCCGGCGTTTTCACACGCAATCATTGCTCGCTTTATCACCTTATGAAAATTATCCCATTTTGCGTATTCCAAAACAGGCGCAAGCTCTCTGGCACTCCAGTATTCACTTCCATCATTGCGAATATGTTTTATATCTTCAAATCTTTTATATTCTTTTCCTTTAAGAGAAGGCATATTCTTGTCCACCTTTCAGAACTGACGTTCGAAATTATTGTATCATACTTTTTTGATTATTGCACTAGGAAATTTATTAATGAGCTATCGGTGCAAAGATATATAGATATAATGGGCGCAAAGCGGAGACCTTGAACCACTTGCAAAGCAAGCTGGGTACAAGTCCCAACTCAAGCTGAACTTGAAAAAATAATTGAAACCTAAACCTATGCTCGCTAGAATGAAAGTAGATTCAAGAATATCATTAAGACATACAGAAGAGATCTCTTAAATTTTTAGTTTCTATATAACGAGGTGCAAAATGAGTATAGGTTCTAATATCAAGGGTCTTCGAGAAGAAAGAAAAATGACGCAGGATCAGGTGGCGGATTCTTTAGGAGTATCTTTTCAGGCAGTATCTTCCTGGGAGAGAGATGAGTATAAGCCAGATACTGATAAACTGATCAGACTTGCAGAATTATTTGATGTTTCCGTGTCAGCAATCGTAGAGGAAAAGCGGAAGACCTTCAAGACCAGAGATGTAATCTATGACTGGGAGCATATGAAAACGTATGTCAAAACTACGGCCAGAAATTTCAAGCTTTCAAATACGCTTAAGGCTGTGGATTTTGCAGTAAAAGCTCATGAAGGCCAGAGCAGAAAACACTCTACAGTTCCGTATATTTATCATCCCCTCAATCTTGCATGCCATGCCCTGTCCATGGAGATAAGAGAAGATGAGATAATTGCGGCATGTCTTTTACATGATGTTGTAGAGGATTGTTGTGTTAAGGTAGAAGAACTTCCGGTAAATGATGAGACCAAGGAACTTGTTGGTCTGCTTACCTGTGAGAAAACCAATGAAGAAAATCGAGAAAAGATTGTCAGTGCATATTATATGGCGATAGCTAAGAATCCCAAGGCTGCTCTTATTAAATGCATGGACAGATGTAATAATCTTACAACCATGTCCTGGGGACTGAGCAAGGAAAGAATATATAGGATGATAAAGGAAACGGAAGAGTATTATCCAGCACTATTAAAGGCAATAAAAGATACCACCGAGTATAATAACGCAGCCTGGCTCCTTAAGTATCAGATGGAAAGCATGCTTGATATTTACAAACGGCTAATGTAATAGTGATGATCTGAATGGAGGGTACATAATGAAACCTTTAGAATTCCTGCAGCATTACAGAAATAATACGGACTATTATCTTCCCATGATTGATCATGAAAAAAAGTTTTGGCCTAAGACTACTGATCTTGGCGATATAAACCTGGGCTGGGATTGCGGAGCTATCGGAAGGCGACCTTACTTTTTGGAATGCTGGTCTGGAAACCATGTAACAATGATTACGATATTCATTTCATCGATAGGCATTGAGCACTATTCAGCTGAAGATGTTGAGAAAATGCTTATAGATGCAGCGCTATACTCAAAAAAAGAAGGATATAGACAGGCACAGGTCCTGCCTTTGACGGATTCAAATGATAATGCCTTCTTTTCAGTAAACATCATAGTTGGAGTCGAGGACGAAGATGCTGTAATAGATGGAGCAATAGTATATCCATTTAGAAGATTAAATGAGTTTAACGGTTACATCGAAGTATTTGATTTATGCATAAAGAGAGAGCATATGTTGAAACAGCACCAAGAGATGTGATTCAATTCAAATATGCAGAGAGTTTGCAAATATAAAAGGATTTTATTTATGAACATACAGATTTTTGGAACTAAGAAATGTAACGACACAAAGAAAGCGGAGCGCTTCTTCAAGGAACGCGGCATCAAATACCAGTTCATCGACATGAAGGAGAAAGGCATGAGCAAGGGTGAGTTCACCTCTGTTGCTCAGGCCAATGGTGGCATTGACGCCATGCTGGATCCAAACTGCAAGGACCAGGATACTCTTGCATTGATCCGCTATATCGCAGAAGAGGATAAGTTGGAAAAAATCCTGGAAAATCCTCAGGTAATAAAGACGCCCGTAGTCAGAAACGGAAAGCAGTCTACGCTCGGCTATCAGCCAGATGTGTGGAAAAAGTGGGAGTAGACAATGAGCTTTGTAGTCACGAGCTGAAGCATTAATAGATAAGGCGTAACTGCCCATTTGACTGCTATGTGAGCGATGATCTTGTGGATTATGAAGGTCCCTTTGAAATATTCAGAAGACCGGAAGGATTCTTTGCTACACAGAATTACTGGGCTCCGGAGTGTTACGAGCATAATGGCAGATTCTACCTTCTTACTACCTTTGGTGGAGATGGGATGAAAAAAGGCATCTACATCCTTGAGTCTGAAAAACCTACAGGACCATTTGAATTAAAGGCAGGAAGACTTACTCCTGAAAACTGGACATGTATAGATGGAACGTTGTTTTTTGACGGCAGCAGGATATATCTTGTATATTCCCACAGTTTCGAGGATACGCCTGATGCTGACATTTGTTTTCAGGAATTATCACAGGAGTTGGATCGCTGCGTCTCAGAGCCACAGAAGATGTTTGCAGCAAAAGATGCCCCTTGGGCAAAGCCGGTTCCTTTTGCAGAAGCAGAGTTTGGGCTTAAGGGAGATGTATACTTTTCTGATGGTCCCTGCGTCTTTAAAGGAGAAGATGGCAACCTGTACATGACATGGTCTAGCTGGAGCAAGGGAAGCTATGCAGTCGGGATTGCTAGATCTCTAGATGGAACCATAAGCGGAGCGTGGGAGCAGATTGATGAGCCACTGTGGAGAGAAAACGGCGGCCACGGCATGGTGTTTAAAAACTTTGAAGGCAAATACTATTTCTGCCTTCATTATCCAAACGATAAAACAAAGGAGCATCCTTATATCGTTGAGTTGTTGTTTAAAGATGGGAAAATAAGCCTGCATTGCTAAGAAAAATGGAAAATAGTCCACGCTTGGCTATTAGTCAGATGTGTGGAAGAAGTGAGAGTGGGCTTTATAAGAAAAGTAAAAGGCGTGTAGATCTGTGTGATGGGCTATGCGTCTTTTTTATTGTAAGGATTGCTGAAAGGTGCATGGATACTGGGTGAGTTACTATTCACAGTTTTGAATGCTCATAGTAACGATTATTTCCGTAAAAAGTCAAGAAAGGTTCTTTCATTGATGCTATAAATATATTATCGGGCCGATAAATTTTTTGTTACAGGAGCTTAGGGATGACAAATAGCATCGAAGCGCTCATGGATGTACTTGAGTTTATAGAAGAGAATATTGCGGGAGATCTTTCTGTAGAAGAAATAGCGAGGTGTTGCGGAATATCTATGTCCAGCTTGCAAAAGCGCTTTAAGTATGTATTCCACATGACAGTAAAGGATTACATTTTAAGAAGACGATTTTCCTGCGCAGCAAGAGATTTACTTACAACAGATGACAGCATCCTCAGTATTTCACTTAAGTACGGATATTCTAATCATGAGTCTTTTACCAGAGGCTTTCAGCAGGTCTGGATGATGACTCCAACAGATTACCGTAAAAACAGGCGCTTTTCAGGTCATACTCCTAAGCTTTCAGCAGGTTTACTGAACAATTTGGAGGACGATAACATGAAGAGAATAAAATATGACCTTACGGAATTATATGATGTATTGAAGGAGCGTAAGGATAATGCTTATGTCTGTGCTGACATAAAGCATCTTATGTGGATCAACGATAACCTGGGGACAAAAGCAGGAGATGCAGCTATTTTGGAAACAATGAGAAGAATTGATGAAGCTTGCAATGACGGTGACATCTTTTTGCGAATAGGCGGAGATGAGTTTGTGGTGTTTACCAATAGTAGCAATCCGTCCCATGCAGAAGACATTGCATCTAAAGTCAGAAATTGCAGCGACACTATCACTGTTGATGGAAAAGAGTTTACAGTTGAAGTCCACGCAGGTTCATTTGTTGGTTTCCACGATAGAATAAATGCTAAGAACGTATTTGATGAGATTGCCAAAAATATAGATGAGATTCATAGGTGAAATGTTACAAAACAGAAGAAGTTAGGTGCTTATTAAAGCAATGACTTTTGATTCTTTTAACAAAACAGAAAATCCAGTTTTGAAGGGACTTTAATGGGGCGGAGTTATGCTCCGCCTAATAGTTCCGCTACAGTATATGGCTCTCCTGAGGTCAGTCTCATAAGGGCAGTGAATTCGCTGACACCATTTCTTGCACAGGTTTCAAGATAAGTCCTGATATCTGCAAAATATGATGCGTATTTAATGCTCTGGAACTGGCCGGAGACCTTGTCTTTAGTCTTTACGAATCTGAGCGATCTTTCGCTAAGGTTGTTTGTTGTAGGGATGGAGAAATCCTTAACCCAGTCAAAGTAGTTGTTCTTATACTCTCTGATTCTGTTGAGAAGAGCATTCTCATCACTCTCATAATAATGTCCCAGATCAGCAATATATTCTTTGTAACCACTATCCAGAAGAGAGTCCACTTTCATGAGGAATGTTTCTACAGTTTCTTTTGGAAATGCAGTAGCACCTTCAGCTATCAGATGTTTTCTGTCATGAATCATCGACTGAATCAGTTCTTTGAGCGCCTTGGCCCAGGGATGGTTTGATGAATCGAGCAGCTTCTGCAGATCCCTTTCAAGATGCTGGTTGCATTCCACATTTCTGAACACAAAGCCTTCATGATAATTTATCGTGTTATGGTCATGCATAACTTTTGTTCCAGAACTCAGCACCGGGAGTATGTTGTCTTCAAGTATCCCTTCAAGATCTTTGTGGAGGTGTGCGGTATATAAAGCGATGTGATCATTGCCATAAAACCTCATACATGCTCTGGCAGTGTTGACGAAGACCACAGTGTCATCCCAATAAATAAGCGGAAGTCCTATGATGATGTTCTTTAGTTCAACCACAAAAGCATGGAGCTTTTGGGAATAGCGCTTCTGAAGCTTTGCCAGATATCCCTCGCTGAGAGTAAGTGGTTCAGGAGAAAAGCCGGTAAGGATTTTTCTTGTGCGATTGATACTTACAAATCCAAGATCCATGAGGGAGAGAGCCATTGCCTGCATGACCTTACCATACTGGTTGGCAGCTTTAAGTGATCCAAGGGGAGCACGGACTGTTGCACCACAGTCAAGGCAGGTATATTCAACAAAACGATGTCTGTGCTTAATGACTTTGACCTCATAATCGAATTCATCCTTGATGGTTTCACCGACCTCTTCAAGGTTATGACTGCCGCATTTAGGACATTCAACAAGGGCATGAACTGTTTCATTGGTGATCTCCTCATTAGAAAACTGTGCCATTTCATGCTTCTCATGACCAGGCTGACCACCTTTTGAAAGGTCAGATTTTTCTCTTGAATTCGGAATTACTTTTTTCTGGTCTATAGCTGTTTTGGATGTTGGAGTACCGGTATTGGTGCCGTTGTTATTAAGTCTGGCAGTAAGCCTTGCAACTTCATCCTTAAGCGCAGCTATTTGGGCTTCAGCATCCTTGGTAACAGTTATTTTTTCAGATGAATCCTCATCCATGAGAAAAGCAAGCTTGTCCTTGAGGTGCTGGTTTTCAAGCTCAAGGCTGAAGTTCTCGTTCTTTAGCTCTTTGACTTTGGAGCGCTCTTTTTCATAGAGTTCCTGGTAGCGATCTGAAAGGGATTTGTACTGAGAAACCTTGTTGTTGAGGCCCTGGATCTGACTTAGAAGTTTCTGAACACGGGAATCTGAAGCACCTTCTTTTCTGAGCTTTTCCAGCTCTTTCTCAAGTTTTTTGACCTTGCGCTCAGCAGCGTGCCATTCCTTTTTTATAACTTCATATGCTTCTTTCAGTTCCATCCCCGGTTATCCCCATCACTTTGATTTATATTTTTCCAACTGATCGCGCAGCTCCTGATTCTCTTTTAAAAGCCTGCGGATTTCATCTTTAAGCCCCTTCATGGTCTTGGGCATTTCGTAATCATCACTTCCTGCTTCATAGGAAGGACTGCGCTTTTTACATCTGCCATCGGTAGGAATGATCTCTTTCGTCTCAGGATCAACGCGGCCTATCAGCTTCCTTTTTGATTTGGAACGTTTGAGTTCCGGATCCCAGAATGATTGATTTTCATAGGCATATGTGATGCCAGATCTCTTGTCGGTCTGATATACAATTCCCATGGTGTACCTCCTTTATCTTTATGTGTAAAGTATAACACATAAAGATGATAGTTGCAACAAAAAATGCCAAAAAAGTTAGATTTTTTCTAGCTTCTTGGCATTTTTATATGACCGTAAACTCTTTATGTGAAAGATACCATATCTGGGAAAGTGTGAATAGTAACCAGGGTTTGCGAGCTGGCATTTTTATTGGATAGTTTCCGAGTACAATAATATATATAGACAGAAAGAACTACGACATTAAAATGAAAAAAGTACTGTTGGGCCAGTGAACATTGTTGTGATGAAAGGAATAGGTGAAGATTATGAAAAAAATGATGATCGTACTTACAACAATAGTTGCAGTCAGCCTGATGGTTGGATATGTTGATCTGACAGTATATGCATCAGACTATGATGAGTATACTCAGAGATGGCTTGAGAAAAAGCAGAAGGAGTATGAAAAAACTATGGATGCTCTTGAAGCTGATGGGAATCTTACACAGGAAGCAATTGATGCCTTAGGCGGAGGAAATTCTGACAGAAAACCTAATAATACTTCCAGAAGCAAGAGAGAATCATCAAGTAACAGTAATTCTTATAACAATGGTTACGGCTCATATTCAGGACAGGGCAAAGGCTGGGTATATTCCAGTGACGAACTCCATGTGGTAGGGCTTCCAGAAGGAGAAAACGGTTATACACTGCCGGGATGGTATGGTGATGTAGATTAACAATTGAAAGGGGCGGGGATGGCAAAAGCCATTTCTGCCCCTTGCCTTCATAAGGAGGTGACAAAGATGTTATTTACTTTTGAACTAATTATTGTTTTGATAATCATTTTTATGCGATATTATAAAAATAATAAAGAAAAATGTCGGATCAGATCCAAAAGGATAGTACTAAAACTATTGGCACTTGTACTGTCATTACTTTTGGCAGCAACAGTAGTGTTTCAGGAACTTTTGCAGAGACTTTTGAATAAGATCAGTGAAAAAGAAAATATATTGCAGCAAAAAGATAATTTTTGAATAAGAAAGTGAGGATCATGATATGTTTTTTGGAAAAAAGGATAAAGACGTTAGATTAACAGATAAACAGTATAAGGAACTTATAGGCGGCATGTCCAAGCAAGAGCGAAAAGAATTTGAACGTCGCCAGGAGCAGTTCAGAAGGGACAGAGAGGATGAAGAGCTGTTGGAATGGCTGATGATAGAAGATGAACTTGATGATATGTAAGAATCAGAAAGACTAAGTCTATGACTGTTGTGGCAAATGCACAAATATGTTTTAAGCCACAAAATACATAGTTTATAAACATGTATGACCAGATGGTTTGTAGTATACTAAATACAGTCTGCTACAGAGTTGGAAATACAGATTATTGGATATTATGCGCAAGTGAACAAGTAAACGATGTATTTGTTTAAATAGTGCTTTCAGGAGGATGGGGGATGAAAGTATATGTTGGGAACATTGTTACTGTAAATAAGCAAAATGATGTTGTCAGTTATCTGGTAGAAGATAAAGGGCGGATTGTTTATGTTGGAAATGAACTACCGGAGGAGTATTCAAGCGTAGCTAAGATAATGCTTGGGAAAAAGGCTCTGATTCCTTCATTTTGCGATACACATCAGCATCTTGCATCATTTTCACTATTCCATGTAGGACTTAATGTCATGGAGTGTAATACCAATGCAGAGATTCTTCAGAATATCAAAGATTTCAAGGAAAAGTGTAAAGATAAAATTCTGATAGCCTTTGGAGCATCACCATATTCAGTAGAAGAAAAAAAGCTTGTAACTCGTGAGGAAATTGACTCAGTTTGCAATGAAAAACCAGTTTTTATGGTTAAATATGATGGACACGCTTGCGTGGTTAACAGCGCGCTCCTCAAGCTGGTTGATGAAAAAGTCAAAAATCTAAGGGGATACCATCCTGATAATGGTGAAATGAATCAGGAAGCATTCTTTGCAATTTCAGACTATATTACCAATTCTATACAGATTCCAACTCTAATCAAGAATATACAAAGTGCTGTAGACTATCAGGCGTCAAAGGGCATTGGCATGATACATACTGTAAGTGGTGTTGGATTTCCTTTCAATCTGGATATCACCATGGAAAAGATGGTGGCAAAAAGTATACAGCATGGTTTTCAGATAAGAGTTTTCCCGCAGTCACTTAATATCGAAGTTGCAACGAGCAGAAAGCTACCACGTATAGGTGGGTGCTTTGAGTGTGCTCTGGATGGGTGTTTTGGCTCACATGATGCAGCCATGAATGAACCCTACACAGATGAAATAGGTGGGAACGGAGTCCTCTATTATTCAGATGAAAAAGTGATCAATTTTTGTAAAGCTGCAAATAGGGCAGGGTTACAGATTGAAATGCATGCTATAGGCGATAAAGCTTTTGATCAGGCTACTCGCGCACTCAAAGCGGCACTTGATGATTATCCCAGACAAGATCATAGACATGGTATTATTCATGCTTGTCTTCCCACAAAAGAAGGTCTGGAAATATGCAGACAGTACAATATACAGCTTCCGATGCAGATTGCATTTGATAATTGGAAACAGGAACCTTCAGCTTATACAAGAAGCATCCTTGGTGAACAAAGGAATTCAAGGCTTAATCCAATAAGATCGTTTATGGATGCCGGATGTATCGTGTCTTTTGGTAGTGACGGACCATGTACTGATCCAGATCCTATAGTATGGCTTCATAAGGCCGTAAATCACAGTAACCCGTTAGAATCAGTCTCTGTTCAGGATGCACTTAGAATGTGCACCTACAATGGTTATTATGCAAATTTTGATGAAAAAGAACGTGGTTCTCTTGAAAAAGGGAAAGTGGCAGATATGGTCATTTTATCAGAAAACCCCTATTCAGTTGCGCCCGATAGCCTTAAAGACTTGAAGGTTGAAAAGCTTATTTTATCAGGAAAAGAATATAGTCCGCAGTCTAGATCTGTTGTGGGAATAATAATAGGGGGACTGTTCTCGTCAGCAAAGGCGTGATATAGCACTTTATATGGAGATAAACTTGAAATATAATAATTGATAAGTATGGGGCTTTGCATATGTGCTAGTATTCAAAATACTAAAATGTTGTGAGGCGGTTAAATCATGAATTTCAAGGCATACACTAATCCCGATTTTACAATCGGACAAAAAATACTATTTTTCCTGATGGCACTTGTAGGAATACTATTATGTACATTTGGCATAAGATTATTTAATAAAATGCTCAATGGAAAAAGAAATCCTGATGAATACGATCTTTTAGAAAAGGCGGATAGTAATGTTCAGCTTTTTTATGAGATGATCATTTCCGGAACTTCAGTAATGTCATTTGCAGTTGCTTATGTTGTGTTTAATCACATCTATTCACTACTTCAGAGTTCAGGTAGTTCATATACAGAATGGAGCATGTTCATGGAAATCTGGAGCGAGGGTAAAGATTTTGCACTTCTGCTTCTTATCTGCATTTCATGTGTCTTAAATACACTTCTGGACAAGCTGATAATTCCACTTACTAAGCTTGATAGGGAAAAGAAAGCATCAATAAGAATGCTCAGCATGTTCTACGTTATCATCATACTTATATACCTGAATGTCATTGGTGATGAAAGCGAGTACAGTCCGGTAATGATGTATTACCTGGGACTTATGGTTGGACGTTTCGTATATTTTGATGCTTCTTTTAAAGACTTCCTTGTGGCCCTGAAAAACATTTTTTTCAATATATATCTTCTTGTAATGGGGCTCGTGCTTACAGGTATATTGTGTTTCATCGGATTTGAAGCAGGCTTCCTGCTTGAACGAAATTACTACATAGTAGGCATATTCTACACTCACTTATTTATGCTTATTGCAGTATTTATCCTGCATCATGGGTATTCGTTGATGAAATTGCTGAGAAGACCAAAAAGGTACAGAGAAGACTAAATACATACAAATATTGCATTTATTGACTACTCAGTTCATAGCTGGGTAGTTTTTTTATAACATTGTAGTTAGTAAATGCTAACCAAAAGTGTTATTATAATTCCAATAAATAATTCAGGAGATACGATATGTTTGATAAACGACTGATGGCCATGTGCCCGGAAAGTAAGAAATATATAGCATTGAATATCATATGCCAATGGACTGAACTGCTTATGAATGCAGTGATGATCTACTGTATAGCCAGTCTTGTAGGCAGATTATATATACGTGAGCTGTCGCAGCAGGACATAGCGCTCTATGGTCTAGCTCTACTGGCAACCCTTATAGTTCGCTTTTTTATGACTAGGGCTACGATCAGGATGAGCTATCTGGCGTCCAAGACCGTCAAGCGCGTTATGAGAGAGCAGATTTATAAAAAGGTACTGAGGCTTGGAAATACATATAGAGAGCATGCCACAACAGCTGAGCTGGTGCAGGAATCAGTTGATGGAGTGGAACAGCTTGAAAGCTATTTTGGGCAGTATGTGCCGCAGTTCTTCTATGCCTTCATAGCTCCGGTCACACTGTTTGTGATGTTTGGCATAGCCGGAAGCTTTAAGGTTGCGGGAGTACTGCTTGTCTGCGTGCCTCTTATACCAGGCGCAATCATGATGGTTCAGAAGATTGCAAAAAAGATCCTGGCAAAATATTGGGATCAGTATGCCAAGCTTGGAAGCACCTTTCTTGAAAATCTGCAGGGAATGACAACCCTTAAGATATATCGCGCTGATGCATTTAAGAATGAGCAGATGAATGCTGAATCTGAGAATTTCAGACGCGTGACAATGAAGGTACTCACCATGCAGCTCAATTCTATTATCATCATGGACTTTTTTGCATACGGCGGAGCTGCCCTTGGAATTGCGCTGGCAGGTAAGGGATTTATCGATGGAGAGATTTCACTGCAGAGTACTGTATTTATGATACTTCTTTCTGCTGATTTCTTTTTGCCTATGCGCAGGCTTGGCAGCTATTTCCACGTAGCAATGAATGGCATGGCAGCCAGTGACAGGATATTCAGATTTCTGAGTGAAGACGAGCCCAAGGAAAAAGACCTGGTCCTTCCTGAGCAGGGGCTTGATATACAGCTTGAAAATATTGATTTTAAATATGATGATGCAAAAGAAGTGCTCTCAGACATCAGCATGGAGATGCCAGAAGGCAGTTTTACAGGTATTGTAGGCGAGAGCGGAAGCGGCAAATCAACAATTGCTTCTCTTATCATGGGCAAAAATAGCATTGAACATGGCACATTGACTATTGCAGGAAAAAAGATCAATGAAGTAAATGAAGAGAGTCTATTTAGAACAATAAATTATGTGGGTATAAATAGCACTTTTTTTAAAGGAACTGTTAGAGATAATTTACTTCTTGCAGATGGTAGCGCTACAGATGAAAAGCTATGGCAGGTGTTATCTCAGTGCAATATAGATGCATTTTTCAGGGAAGAAAAAGGTCTTGATACAGAGCTGACAGAAAATGCCGGAAATCTTTCGGGAGGTCAGAGGCAGAGACTCGCTCTTGCAAGAGCCATACTGCATAATGCCAAGATCTATATTTTTGACGAGGCCACCAGTAATATTGATATTACAAGTGAAGAGATCATATTGGAAGAAATAAGAAAGCTTGCAAAGACCAAGACTGTGATCGTAATAACTCACAGACTTGCCAATGTGATCGATGCGGACAGGATTTACTGCCTTGAAAGCGGTCATATAGCTGGAGCAGGAACACATAAAGAATTACTTGATAGCTGCGATGTTTATAAAAATCTTTGGACAACCCAGAGAGAGCTTGAAGAATTTGGAAAGGAGGCGTGATAATATGAAAAAACAAAATAAAGCAATTATTCTTTTTAGAATGTTAAAACTGGTACGCCCCCTGACAGGATTTATGCTCATGGCTATTTTCTTTGGAACCCTTGGATTCCTTACGGCGCAGTTTATACCAGTCCTTGGAGGAATGGCAATCCTTTCAGGCCTTGGTATAGGAGATGTCCCTTCATTTAGCACCATAGTGCTGATGCTTATTTCATTTGCAATTTTAAGATCAATTTTCCGATTTGCTGAGCAGAGAACCAATCACTACATCGCTTTTACACTGCTGGCAATCATAAGAGATAAGATTTTTCAGGCATTGAGAAAACTATGTCCTGCCAAGCTTGAAGGAAAAGATAAGGGCGATCTGATCTCCCTCATCACTTCAGATGTAGAGCTTCTTGAGGTGTTCTATGCACATACCATTTCACCTATATGCATTGCAATCGTAACTGAAACGATCATGTGCATATTTATAGGCCGTTATCATCCGCTCCTTGGACTCCTAGCCCTACTGGCTTTTGTGCTAGTGGGTGTGGAACTTCCAATTGCAATATCTAAGAGAAGCGGCAATACCGGAGATGTGCTCAGAGCAGAGGCTGGAGCGCTTTCAGCTCATATGCTTGAGAGCATCAGAGGAATAGATGATACACTTCAATATTCATATGGGCAAAAGAGGTTAAGTGAAATAGGTGATAAGACCAGAGAACTGTCAGAAAAACAGGGAGTCCTGAGCAAACTTACCGGTACTAATATGGCTATTGCAAATATGCTCATATTGATCTCAGATATTGCGATGCTTGCATTATGTACATATCTGTATTGGACAGGCCAGGTGGATTTTGATGGTTTTCTGATCCCGCTCTTGGCACTTATGTCTTCATTTGGACCGGTCACAGCTCTCTCTGCTCTTGGTACGACACTTCAGAATACAGTTGCTTCAGGTGCAAGAGTTCTGGCTATTATTGATGAAGTACCTGAGACTGAGGATATAACAGGCAAGGAAGCAACCTCTTTTGACGGAGCAAAAGTGGAAAATGTCTCTTTTTCATATACTGGGGAAGATGTACTTAAAGATGTGTCCATAACTATTCCTGAAAAGAGGATAATTGGTATCGTTGGAAAGAGTGGTTGTGGAAAATCAACGCTGTTAAAGCTTCTGATGAGATTCTGGAAAGTCAGCGAAGGACAGATATTCATATCAGGGAAAAATATTGATGAGATAAATACAGATGATCTTCGTGATATGGAAAATTATATGACACAGGAAACACAACTGTTCAAAGACACTATAGCCAACAACATCCGTATTGGCAGACTTGATGCTACAGATGAAGAAGTCATAGAAGCCTGCAAAAAAGCATCTCTTCATGATTTTATCATGACGCTGCCTAATGGATATGATACAGAAGTTGGAGAGCTTGGAAGTACACTTTCAGGCGGAGAGAGGCAGAGAATAGGCCTTGCAAGAGCATTTTTGCATAATGCCCCATTCATGCTTTTGGATGAGCCAACAAGTAATCTGGACAGCCTGAATGAAGCAGTTATATTGAAGTCTCTCAAAAACGAAGCCAAGGAGAAAACAGTTTTATTGGTATCCCACAGGCAATCCACTATGCGCATTGCAGACGAGACAATAGCAATGGCTGATGGAAGAGTTTCCTAAACAAGCAGCATAACAATGTATAAGAATCCTCCAATAATTCGACAGTATCAAGTATTTGCGGTATACTTGACACTGCCAATTGATGGAGGATTTTTATGAGTAAAAAAATATATGTTGATTTTGATGACTGCTTATGTGAGACAGCGAGGCATTTTTGCAAGATTGCAGCTGAACAATTTGGTAAAAATGTGCCTTATGAAGATGTGAAATATTTCAATCTGCAGAAATCATTTTCACTTACAGAAGCTGAATATGATCAGATGATGATAGAAGGACATAGACCGGAAGTACTGCTGGCCTATGAAGAGACTCCTGGTGCATCTGAGGTTATAAACAGCTGGATAGACAAGGGTTACGAAGTGTCAATAATCACAGGACGCCCATCCAGCGCCTATGATCCATCCAGATTGTGGCTGGATCAGCATGGATTAGAGCGTGTGAGACTGTTTTGCTTTAACAAATACGGAAGAGACAGCTTTATCAAGAATAGCGAATTTACTCTTGAACTTGAAGATTATTACAAGATGAAATTCGACTATGCTGTAGAAGATTCACCTGCTGCATTCCAGTTTTTTGATCATGATCCGGATTTAAAAGTCAATGTATTTGACAGACCATGGAACAGAGAAGTTACACTTCCGGGGGATAATTTCGTACGCTGCACTGATTGGGCTATGATCAAGCAAAATGTTGAACTTGGTTGAGAATTAAGGGATATGAAGAAATGAATTATGGAATTTGGGGATGGCTTGGAATTGAGCCAACTGATGATATAGATGCTATTAAGGCTGCCTACGCGGAGCAGGCTAAAAAATATCATCCTGCAGAACATCCGGAAGAGTTCAAGAAGCTGCGTGAATGTTATAAAGAAGCTATAGCTCGGGCTGGCAGAAATGCTACAGCCAAGGCGCGAGACGACTTTTTTCAAAATGTCAGCGATGAAAAGGATCTTTCTGAGCAGAATATAATAAGTCTTAGACCTGAAATGATCCATGTCATTGAACCAGAGGATGAGTATGAATCTGAAGACGAGGAAGAAGAATATGAGGATGAGTACGAATCTGAAGACGATGAAGAAGAATATGAGGATGAGTACGAATCTAAAGATGATGAAGAATATGAAGAAGAGTACGAAGACGAGTACGTTTTTTCTCATCAGTCCTTTGATTTTAGTAAGATCACCACAAAAGAGAAATTCTCAGATAGACAGAAAAATATGCTGGTACTTGCTGAATCCTTTTTCTATTATCTGAATACACAGCCGCATACATTTGGCAATCCGCGAATTATTGCCACCGTGCTGTGGAATTGGAATCAGTCTCCTTATTCTGAGTGCATTACACCGGATTTTATAGATTCTCTGCTTTGTAGACTTGAAACAGTCTATGGTATCAATAAAGCGGGCTATGACATAATAGAAAAGGCTCTGTTTTCAGGTAAAAATGCTACAGAATATGATCTGCTACATAATCGTTTTAAATCAATAGTCAGCCTTAATTTAAATAAAACTAAAATTAAAAAGTATAAAGATAAATGGCAGGTAAACGCACTGGCTGTTCTTTCAAAGTGTAGCGGGTGTAATGTGCTGAATTTATCAGTAGGATATTTTTTTGACCAGGGCATTTTCTTTAAGAAAAACATGTCGCTAATAGCTAATCTTTTGATCTTTAAGGGCAAAAAATTAAAATATTACTTTATCAGCGACCTTACCTGCATAGTTGATGACAAGACGGATAATATTACCATAAAAAATGCAGCAGACGAGATCATATTAAAAGTTGATTCTACAAACCCTCAATATCAGTTTTTATTAAGACATCTGATAAATGAAAAAGTAAAGCTCATATGTAATAGAGAAATCAATCCGGTTTCAATGATGACTGATCTTAAGGATATCAGGAAACTGTTTTTATATGAGATCAGTGCTCTGAAATCCCTGTTAATAAACTTTGTGATTGCAGATATTTTTATAGTTCAGTTTGCGTATAGCTCAGCTTTGTATGCTGATGAAGTGTTTTTGGGTGAATTAATATATTGTATTTCAATTGTTCTAATGTTTTTTTCGGTAATCCCAATTGTCAAAATGATGGGAGCCGGATTGCGTGTTATATCAGGAGCATTTGGAGTTATTCGTATACTTCCAAAGCTTAAAGAGTTTAGAAATGATATAAAACAAGGCAAAGCCGTATATGCTCTTGGAAGTGATGCATATATCATGGGAAGGTTCCTGGTGTGGAATCAGTCATTAGTAGATACTGTTTGTACATATCGAATTCTTCCATTTCGAAAGATTGAGCATATGACAGCGTTTCAGCAAACACAAAATCAGATTAAAGCTGACTTGGCTATAAAGTTGACTTCCGGAGATATGGCTCATTGCAGGAATGTGCAGTTTTTATCAACAAGCGATTATATTCAGTTGATTTCAGAACGAAGAGATGAGTTTATTAAAAGCAGCAGGGAATGTGAGCTGAAGGAAATTAGTGGCAAGAATCACAAGCTGTTTATTGGGAAATATCTCAATAGAAATCTTAGGTATACATATCAAATGGCTGTGTGCATGGTTCTGCTGATGCCGCTTGTTCCATTTTATACCTGGTATGATAAAAGACTTACTGAGATTTATGGTAGTAGTTACTCAGATATATCAGCATATGTAGAAGCGTGTGCAATTCCGATCACGTTAGTAGTTACAGTAGCATTATTTATCTGGGGTGTAATATCACTTTGGAGTTATTATAGGATCCCGCTGCAGACAGTTGTCAGTGCAGGTATTGAGCTGAAATGTTGTTGCAGATATTATAGTAAGCCTTATGATATTTATGTACTTGATAGCTATCTGGTCCAGAGTAAATGGGGCATATTAAAAGTCATACCGTATAGTGATATCTTGTCAGTAACCAGAGAAGAGAAGAATGGGATAAGTGCTATCATTCTGGAAGTGGCGAATGGTAAAAAAGTGACTTTGTGCGGTGATAGAAGCGCTGCCAAGGCAATCAATCAGAGAGAAGTTACAAATATAATGAATGTTATTGGGGAGATTTACAGATGATAGTAGGGATAGATTTGGGCACTACCAACTCACTGGTAAGTGCCTGGACAGATGATGGAATAACACTGATACCAAATGAGTTTGGAGAATATCTGACGCCTTCTGTTGTTTCTTTTGATGGAAAAGAGGTTATAGTTGGAAAGACAGCCAAAGAAAGGATAGTAACTAATCCTAATGTAACTGCCTATGAGTTTAAGAGACAGATGGGCAGAGATACCGAGATTAATCTTGGAAAGGCGGGTAAATATACACCAATTGAGTTGTCAGCGTATGTTATCCGCAAGCTTGTTGAGGATGCTGAGAGCTTTCTTCATGAAAAAGTGGATTCTGCTGTAGTTAGCGTTCCGGCATATTTTGATGATCATCAGAGGGAAGCTACAAGACTTGCAGGTATACGAGCCGGAATAAAGGTGACACAGCTTGTTAATGAGCCTTCGGCAGCAGCACTTTCATATCACTTTGGTCACATGGATCAGGATGAAAAATTCATAGTGTTTGATTTTGGCGGAGGAACACTGGATGTTACGCTGGTAGATACTTTTGCCAATATGGTAGAAATATGTGATATCTCAGGCGATAACTGTCTGGGTGGAAAAGATTTCAATGAAGCAATAGCTCTTGATATCTGCCACCAGTGCGGTATTGATTGGGACAGACTGGATCTAAAGAGCAGGGCAGTGCTCATAAATAATGGTGAAAATATTAAGATCAGGCTTTCATCTGAGAATGATACGACAACGATCATCCATGTTAATGGCAAGGACTATGAATACCATCTTAGCCAGCAGAGACTTATTGACATTTCTACTTCAATATTCCGAAGGATTACCTATGTTTTGATGAGACTTATGAACGATGCCTGTCTTAGCATTGAAGATATAGATGGCGTGGTCATGGTAGGAGGTTCTTCCAAGATGCCTTCTGTCAGGGCTTATCTTGAGTCTCTTTTCCCAGGTAAGGTCAAGCTTGATCATGAGGGAGATGTAGCTATCTGCAGAGGAGCAGGAATCGTTACAGGTATCAATCTCAGAAAAGATGTGGTCAAAGATATTGTTATGACGGACATATGTCCTTTTTCACTTGGTGTGGATGTAGTGGGAGATAGATTGTCAGTTATCATTCCTAAAAACCAGATCCTGCCATCCAGCAAAGAGTGCAGATACGTTACTGTCAACGATATGCAGACTAAGCTTGTCTTTAATATATATCAGGGTGAAAAGATAAAGGCATCCAGTAACCTTCTTCTTGAAACTATCGAGTTTAAGATCCCGCAAAGACCAAAGGGAGAAGTATATGCAGACGTGCGTTTCTCCTATGACCTTAACGGAATATTTGATATAGATATATATTGTCCTGCCAATGGTGTAGAAGTACACAGGAGTAGAGGCGCCATTGAGGGCCTTGATGAAGAAAAAATTGCAGCTCTGCGTCACAATATGGAAGACATCAAAACAGATCCCAGGGAAATACCGGAGATCAAATATCTTCTTGAAAAAGCAGGCAGATTGTACGAAGAATGCAATGCCTACCAGAGAGAATATCTTGGAAGAGAAATTGAAATGTTTGACAACTACCTGAACAGTGCTTCATTGCTTGATGCCAAAAAAGCTGCAATGGTATTTTCACTAAAGCTCAATAACGTCGAACAAAATCTCTTTAAATTTTCTAATGAAACTGAAGACCTATGGAAAAAGTTCCTTGAAGAAGGAATTGATGATCCTGAATGAGTCACTGGGGCGTCATAGCAAAATAATGGAATAAAATAGCAAAAAAGGTATATCTGAGTCCTTTTTGGGTGTGTCAAAATATAGTTCATAGAAAGTTATCATACTAGCGAGGATTTCTTAAAATGTCTGGAAATTTGAGTATAAGTTCTGGAAAATATGAACGTATAGTTTTTTCACCTGAAGAAAACAAAGATATAAATATAGCCTGCGGAACAAGGCAACTACTTAGTATAAATCGTGTTGACTTTGAACCATATGATATTACAAGAAAGATATTTAATGGATCCGTTACAAGACAGACTGTTGACGGCATCAAGGTGTCCTTAAAAGGCGAAGAGGAAGAATTTGTCCGTAGTTCATATCATGTTACCTTGGAAATGAAAGTTGCGGATGGCATCATGTTTGGCCTTGGAAGCCATTATGATGGTTATAAATGTCTAAATGGGATAGACCTTCCACTTTATCAGGAAAATCTGAAGATCTCGATACCTTTTTTCATATCAACGGCTGGTTTTGGATGCCTCATTCAAAATGGTTCTTATATGCGCTTTGATAATACTACAGAGGGCATTGTCAAAATATATGTAGATTGTGCGGATACATTGGAATTGTATGTTTTTGCAGGAACTGTTGATGAAATACATGCTTCCTACATGGAAGTGACAGGCAAAACACCGATGCTTCCAAAGTGGGCTGTAGGCTATGCTCAGTCCAAGGAACGTTACCAGAATGCAGAAGAACTGCTATCTGTAGTGGAGAGATATCGTCAGATCCGCGTTCCACTTGACCTTGTGGTTCAGGACTGGCTTTATTGGGATGATGGTCTCTGGGGACAAAAGAGTTTTGATAAGAACAGATACCCTGATCCAAAGAGTACCATAGACAAGATCCATGAGCTTGGTGCCAAAGTCATGATATCCATATGGCCCAATATGAACGGAGATGGTCCGGATCAGAGAGAGTTTAAGGAAAAAAATCTGATGCTGGCTGATGGTTCTGTTTACAATGCTTTTGACGAAAAGGCCAGAGAAGTCTATTTTCAGCAGGCATATAATGGTCTGTTCAAATATGGAATCGATGCCTGGTGGTGTGATTCATCAGAGCCATATGATGCTAACTGGGAAGGCGAAAAAGAGCCTGAACAGGAGGTCAGGACTAAGAAAAGTATAGCAGAATACAAAAAATATATCGATGACTCTCAGATCAATATGTTCTCTTTGTATCACGCTAAAGGAATATATGAGAATCAGAGAAAGGTATCTGATAAAAGGGTATGTAATCTGACAAGATCAGGATTTGCAGGCCAGCATAAATTCGGAACAATCACCTGGTCCGGCGATGTGAGCGCTTCATGGGATACTTTGAAAAAGCAGGTTCATATCCTGCAGAATTACATATCCTGTGGAGAGGCATACTGGAACAGCGATATAGGCGCCTTTTTTGTCAGAAAGGGAATGCCATGGTTCTGGAATGGAGAGTATGACAAGGGCGTAGAGGATGATGCTTACAAAGAGCTGTATACAAGGTGGCTTCAGTTTGCGGCCTTCACACCTCTCATGCGTTCTCATGGAACGGATACTCCAAGAGAAATCTGGAATTTTGGCGAACCTGGAAGTAAATATTTCGAGGCAATCAAGGCTGCAATTGAGCTTAGATACAGACTTGTGCCATTTTTTTATTCAGTGGCAGCAGGTGTGACCTTTAGGGGCATTATGCCCGTCAAGCCACTTGCTATGGCTTATCCGCACGACAAGATATGGATGAGCGCTGCAGTTGATACTGAGGCAGAAAAAAATGCTGCATTCAGGGAATATATGTATGGTGATCAGCTCCTCATATGCCCTGTAACAGAGAGTGCTAAGGCATCAGACGGAGCAATGACCATGAGGGTTTATCTGCCGGAAGGGTTATGGTACGACTTCTATACATATGATCGCTATGAAGGTGGCAGGATCATTACTATTGATGTGACAATGGATCATATTCCTGTTTTTGCCAAGGCAGGGGCTATCATTCCTACTGTTGAAGTCATGCAGTATGTAGATGAAAAAAAGGATGCGCCTTATGAAATTCTTGTTTTTGCAGGAGCAGACGGATTGTTTGAACTCTATGATGATGCTGGGGATGGCTATGAATACGAAAACGGTGCTTATAGCCTTATAAAACTGCAGTACAATGAACAAAGAGGAGAAGTTTCAGCTATGCAGCTGGAAGATGAAAAATTTGCTCATGAATATAGTGTAAAAATTATTAACTGAAAACTAATGATTCATAAAGAGTTTCCGACAATTCAAAAGTTTTAATCAATTTTTTGAAGAAAAATTAATGAAATAAAATTTCTAAATTGCAAACTGAATAATGATAATTTTTTGCAAACAGGCATCAGAAGTGTATTTCGCACCTCTGATGTTTTTTTGTTTATATACAGTGAAAAAAAGAAATTATATATCGTCAAAAATTATATTGTAAAAAATTTATCTCATGATATAATGGCAGAGTTTTCACTGTTTTTTACATGAAAGTGTTTTCATTAGTGCGTTGTTTTATGAATTTAGGAGGAATTATGAACAGAAAGCTAAAGATGACTGTTAGCTCAATGCTATCGGCAGCTTTCATGCTCACAGCATGTGGAAGTTCTCAAGAAGCAGTCACTGCTAGTAAAGCAAAATTAATGGCATCCGATGTGGTAAGTGAAGTTAAAACAGATGCCAGTAAACCTGAGTCTATAACCATCATGGTGGATGGAACGCTGATCACTCAGGAAAATGGAAGAGATGAATTTGAAGCCAGATGGGAAGCTCTGACTGGTATAGATCTTATAATCATACAGCCTGAGCATGATGTTTATTACGATGAAGTTGCCAAGGTGTTTGAATCAGGAGATCTCCCTGATGTCGTCCTGTTAAGTTCAACATATTATACAACATACGCAGCGCAGGAAATGCTGGCAGATATCACGCCTTACTATGAAGGTTCAGAACTTGAGGCAAGAGTAAATGAGGCAGGAAACAGCGCTCTTATAGATGGCA
>JAEEGF010712992.1_pt1 | contig 23954 bp, 18 predicted proteins | sample 9134171 | NCBI WGS metagenome assembly JAEEGF01 (sample SAMN16246542, study PRJNA631951) | gut metagenome | biome: gut microbiome; feature: rumen; material: AP-attached | host: Bos | place: Iran: Karaj | collected 2018-10
TTCAGTAGCATATTTACTGCAATGTGGAACATGTGAACAAACTTTATCTTTTAAAATTGGAGAGAAGATTCATTTGTCAGGAGAGATAGTTAGTTGATAGATTTTTATCAAAATCAGTGTTATTGTAGTCAGAATTTTGTCTATGAAATGATATATGAATTTAATTGTTTTTCGTAGGATAGACATGATTCAAATATAATTAAATTCTGATTATACTCTATTAATGTTTAGCATTTTTTCAATGGATAAACCTAGTATTGACTTTTTAAGTTAAATACTTATTATAATCTTGCCCGTAAAAAGGCATAAATATATTTTTATTTTTTTATGACTGATCATTTTAAAAAGTTGGTCGCTGAGTATAATTCAGCAAAGAGTGAGTTCTTAAAAAGTATCATTTATGATGCTATGCTGGGCTATGTCGAAGAATATCATGAAGGTTACGTATGCTATGATATGGATATGTATGTTGCCCTTTATAAGTGTTCAACGACTCCAGGTCAGCGAGCTTCTGCTTTAAAGCAGATGGATGAGATTATCGTGGATGATTATATTTACACAGATGGGCTCATTGAGAATTTTAAAGCGTTTGTTTCTTTAAAAGATTTCTTGAACGTAGACGATGTAGTTGAATTTGACATTCTTTGTATGAAAGAGCTTAACTTCTTCAAGGCAAGATTTGATGCTACTGTTTCAGGGGAAAAAAATTATGTTTCTGTTGATGAGGCAAAAGAAGATCTTAAGGATGTTGCACAACTTATTGTTTCAACTGGCATGTTTGATATGGGAAGTTATCAGCTGGCGTCAAGAATTCTTGAAATCTAATGATTAGCCGTGAGTGTTTCTCGCGGCTTTTTTTAATTGAAAAAGTTTTCACAGTTTATTCTATATTTTTCATAAATTTATTTGATATAAGATGGGCGTACAAATGAATTTAGATATTAGTTCTTATAAAAATGGTAACTAAAATTTAGAAAATTGTAAGTCATTGGTGGAGTAACAATAGGCTTTAATAAAACCTTTGGAGAAAGAATAAAGCTAGACGAAAATTAAAAATTATTTTATTATTATGTTATAATATTATTACAATGAAATATTCAGAGTTTTTAAAGATGAAAGAGTCTAGTCAAGATCCTAGAATCCTTAGGAGAACTTGGGAAGAACAAATGACTAGAGATAAGTTAGCGGAAGTGCTTAGAGAAAAAAGATTATTAAAAAATAATAGGTTAGATTTAGATTTCTTAACACTAGCTATTAAGAAAGAATGAGAGTTGAGAGGAGAGAAGTTAGATTTGGAAATCTTAAGTATTTCAAGAGCATTGGAAAGCTGATCTGATCTTACATTACATGATTTAAAATTATTGAACAGTTTGTCTTGTTCAGATTTATCAAAAATAAGAATATATGATGTTCATTGGATGAGGCAGGTATCATCTAAACATACAATGTGAGGAATTTTTGAATATCATTATCATCCTAAATATACGTTCTTATATGAGATATTTAAGGATAGTTCATTAATAGATGAGAAGATTAAATCTGAATTAAAAGAAAAGGCTAGATTGGAAGTTTGGGAAATGGTTTGTGATGAAGTAAAAAATGATACATCCATTTATAGTTTGATACCATCTGTTTTAGAACATATATTTGAATATTTTTCAAAAAAGGAAGTGTCAGATAAATTAAGTCAAGCATGAAAAAAGTGATTAGAGAAATATGTGGATTCGTTATGAGATTATGCTGTTTGGCTTTCAGAGGTAGATAAAGATTATAATCTCAGTGACAGGCTAAAGACTCAAAAGGATATAGTAAATCATGATGAAGATCTTATTGAAATACCTAAAAAACAGCTTACGAAGAATGATATGGAAGAAGAAAAACGTAGAGAAATGGAAATAATTTTTGATAATATTCGTCTTCCAGTTATACAGTAGTAGTTTTTTCAATATATTAAAAAAGTTGCTTAAAATTTGCTTAATTTAATAGTTTTGAGTATAATTTTCTTGAAGTGTTTTATCATAATATATTTTTCCGATGAAAAATAAAATTCAATCAGATTTAAAAAATAGTGTAGAAGATTTGTTTTCTAGATATGAATTTGTGATTAGTGGGCATTTTTGATTTAATCGATTCCCAGAATGAATTGGTTCAGCATCGGATCATATTAGCATTAATCAAAAATTAAAATTAAAATGTTATTTATGAATTAGAAAAGTCGAGAAGCAGTGAATTACTTTTAAAGAAATTAAAATGTCTGATTGAGCGGAAATTATTAATTATAATTTAGCAAAATTTAGACAGCAATATAAAAAGTCTATCAAGTTTTTAGAGAAGAAACTTGATTTATTGGATAAAAATTATTGATTTGAGGTAAGTGTGGTTTCTGAATGTGCAAAATGAGAGTGATTTGGATTTACGGGAACTATTATGTCATTATTGGTATCTTGAATTTATTATGAAAATGGAAAACTTTCTTGTGAAGATTTGAAAAATTATGAAAAATTTCAAAATTCTAATTTGTTTAGAGAAATAAACAATTTAGCACATCAATGTACGATAATAGCTAAAAATTGAAATGTTTGATCAGCTTTCTTTTCTGTGTTATCTCAATGATCTCATCCTTATGCATATATTACGGATATGGGAAATGAATTGGATTATATAAAGGTAGATAAGAGTTGTGAGTATGCAAAGCAGTTAACAGAATTATTTAAGGTAGAAAATTTCCCAATGGAAACTTTGCCTGTTTGTTGGGCAATAGTTTATACATGACAGAAATCTAGTTCATCATTTGCAATTAAGCAGAAAAAATTTTTAGAATATGCAAATATGTGATATCAAAACCGGTTTCAAAACTTAGAAATTTCAAAAATCAATAGTCAGCTTAAGTTATGATTAGAAAAATCAAATTATTATGAGACAAAAATTAGAAATATAAGTAATTTGAGTATAAATATTCTATATATATTAGAAAAATTTTATAAAAAGTGATTCCAGAATTGGTATGTTCAAGATTTGATTAAATTGTTAAATTTGATTAATAAAATGTATAATAATATTGAGAGAGATTTTGATGTTACTAATGATTTTCATAAAGCTTGTATAGAAAATAATGTATCGAAAGGTATATTTTGATTCTCTCCTATTTATACAAACAAATATTGAGGAAATTATTTAGTAATTTTTGAGGATGATAGTGATTTAGATGTGTTACAAGAGGTATTGGAAGATATGAAAAATAATTATCCGGATATTAGGATTCGTGAAACTTATGATTTTGATATGCCAGCAAAAGATGGAATCGTTATTGAACAAGATATAAATCATAATATTTGAAAAGAAATCTCAAAGGATTTATACATATTATTGGATAACAATAATGAACAAAAATTTATATCATATACTGATATCAATCCAAAGGAACAGAAATGAATATTTTTTGATGAAGTGAAAAATAAAGTTTATGTGAATTGAAAAGTTTTGACTTCAAAAGATATTAAATCTGCAACTACTACGATAGAACTATTTGAACATATATTAAAGTCAGAAGATCATGAAGTGAAGAATAATGAACTTTGACCTTCTAGTTTTTCATGACAGCAAAATCAAATGGAGAGTAAAATTATAAATCCGTTTGTGAAGTATATTAAAAAAACTTTGTGAAAGGAATTAGATATTGAATGTTCAGGTTCTTTGAGAGAGTTCTATATTACTTTATGAAAGACTGATATTCCTATTCAGTTGGTGAAGAAGTATTAAAGATTATCATTAAAAATTTAAAAAATTGCTTATTAATTTTAAAATCAGCATTGTATATTTTTCACATATTATTCTATATTTTTCACAATGTCAATATTTACTATCGGAATCGTAAGGATGAATAAGATATTTCGTTGATAATGAATGAAGGCATGCCATAAACAAAAAATTATTCATCATTTACAAATTGGTTTTATAATTTATGTGAACAATTAACAATGAAAGAAAGAAAATTAGAAATGCAATGCCAAGAAAAACAACACATGACGCGATGAAAGGTTTTGCCAACTGTTGCTCTACTCTGAGCATTGCTATGATCTCCATCTGAAACATTTGCACAGAAAGTAAGCGATGTAAATGATGGAGTAACTACGGAGGTAGTACAAAAAGATTCCACATCTAGGGATTTTGAGATGATGTGTGATAGTTGAATTGGGACACCATGAGATGATTGAACATCAATTGAATTAGAATGAGTAGATTGAATGGAAAAATCTAAATGAAAAGATGATAAATCATGAATTGATATTCATGGAATGGTACAAGTATGATCATGAGTTGCACCAGACTATGCTGATGTATGATCTGATAAAGCTACGTTAACTGCAATGTTAGATGTGAGTCATAGGAAAAGTTGATTAGGATTTACTGTGATTAGAATGGATGACTTTCATGATGATCCATCACGACCAGCATCTAGAGTTACAGTGTTAAATCCACACTGGACTAAGACTTTTTGAAAGGAAGGTCAATGACGCGTAAGTCTTGAATGAAAATATGCATTTATTGATCATTTGCCAGAAGCAAACTGATTCTCTCCAGATATCGTATGATCATATACGACGAAAGGATGATGGATATTGGAATGAATGTATGGACATAAGTTTCAGAAAGGATCTGATAGTGATGCATTCCGTTTGTCAGTATCAAAGAAAATGTCCGAAGCTTTAAAAATTACAGCACAATGATGGTATGAAACGTGATATGATAAACATTTTTATGGTCGTGTAATATTGGACGTAGATCTTTGAGATGGATTTGGAATTCAATTGAGTTGTATTATGAAAGATTGAAAACTGACTCCAACTACTTGACTAATGTATCTATTCTAGCGAAATTATTTATATGTTAATATTATATGGATATAATTAAAGAAAAAAAATTTAGATAGAATTAATGAGTTGGAGCAGAAAGATAGTTTAGAGGCATCGAAGGTTCGTGAGGATGTGTCTTGAGTATTGTTAGAACATTCAAATAAAAAAGATATTAATAAGGTGTATAATTTTATGGAAGCGGAAAATGCAGTAGATGCCCCTCAATTATGAGAATTTCCAAAAGAATTTAATTTTAAATGATATGATTTTATTTTATATAAAGATGTTTTCTCTCCAATTTATGCTTTTGAAAGATGATATTTAGTTAGAAAATCCCTCTAATGAAGGTTTTCTTTCTATAGAAAAAATATTTGTATACTATTGAGAAAAAGTCTCCAGAAATTTGACAAATGTGAAATTGTTATTATAATATGTATATAAGTTTTATATTATTATTATCATTATAATAAAAATGGCTAAAGCAAACAAAAAATCGCTTGATGCGAAAGCTTATATTAATGGTCAAGTGAATAAGTTTAGGGAAGATCGTAGAAAAACTATAGATGATGTAGCTAAAAAACAGTTAGTTGAAAATTTTAGAGAAACAACATCTTCTGAGGAGTATCAAGAACAATTGGATATTGTACATGAAGATGCAGATGTGATTAGAAAAGAAACTAGAGAAAAAAGATGAAGAGATATTACATCAGAAGAATTTGAAGATGCAAAGACTGAATTTTATGGTAAAGATATGAGTTTAGATTTTTGAGATGATTTTGAAAAGTTGGATTTATGAAAAAAAGTTGATTATCTTTTTGAAAGATTTTGAGATACAGACTATGCTGCAGATTTAATGATAAAATTACTTAAAACATTGATGCCAGAGCATGATGGTAAATGAGGTTGGCTTTATTTGCAAGAAATAATAAATGAATTAGTTGGATGAGTTGAAAATGGTGTATATTATAATAAACAAATTTATAGTTGGTTATCTGAAAAGTTCTGAGATGGAATAATAACGGCAAGAATATATTTTCATTTGGCTGATCATGTAATTTGGGGTGGTGGTTATGATAACTGGCTTAAAAATATTCCTTATAATTATAAAAATATGACGCAAAGTACATTAAAAAGACTATTAACAACGTATTGATTTAAAACTTATGTACTTAAGTTTATTCCATATTCTTATCCTAGGAATTATGCAATTAATAACCTGATTAGAGCATGTAAAGATTGATCTATTTCAGATTTGTGATTGATTCGTGAATTAAAGGATATAATAACTATGAACGAGATTGATAAGTTATCACCAGAATGAAAAGAGTATTATAAACAGTTAAATAAAAAAGTTGAGATATAGTTATATATTATATTTACCGATGTTTCTGTAAATCCCTCAATTGAGGGATTATTTTATCTGTTCGAAACTACGATTTCATTTATATCGTAGCACCTAAATAAAAAAAGTGATAAAAAACTTGCAAAAGAAAAAAAAATTATTATATTTGTAGCACCTGTGATGATTGAGTGATATTTTATATATTATATTGAATATGTAAACTTTAGTGAAAGTTAAGTTCACAACTCAAAAATTACAATAGTATTTTATCCTTTATTTATATAAAACAATGGCAAAAGTAATTTGAATCGATCTTTGAACTACAAATTCATGTGTATCATATATGCTCGGAGACAAGTCCGAAGTAATTGCAAATGCAGAATGAAACAGAACAACACCTTCAGTAGTTTATATTAAGGGTGATGAATTATTAGTTTGAGATCTTGCAAAAAGAAAGGCTGTTTTAGAGCCAAAAAATGTTATTTACGAAGTTAAGAGATGGATTTGACGTAAGTATAGTGAAGTTAAATCTGAATTAGCTAAGATGCCTTACGAAACTAAAGAAGGATCTGATGGGGGAGTAATTATTGTTGTAGATGGTAAAGAATATAAACCTGAACAAATTTCAGCTTTTGTTCTTACTAAATTAAAAGATGATGCAGAAAAATTCCTTGGAGAAAAAGTTACACAAGCTGTAATTACTGTTCCTGCATATTTTAACGATTCTCAAAGAAATGCTACTAAAGCAGCTGGAGAAATCGCTGGACTTAAAGTTGAAAGAATAATTAATGAACCAACTGCAGCTTCTCTTGCATATTGAGAATGAAAATCAAAAGATGAAAAAATTATGGTATTTGATCTATGATGATGAACATTTGATGTTACAGTTCTTGAAATTTCATCAGAAGGAACTTTCCAAGTACTTTCAACTTCTGGAGATACTGCATTAGGATGAGCAAATTGGGATCAAAAAATCGTAGATTACTTACTAGAAGAATTCAAGAATAAAGAATGAATAGATCTTCATGGAAATGCTTGAGCTATGCAAAGAGTAAAAGATGAAGCTGAAAAAGCTAAAATGCAATTATCAAATGTAGATAGAGTAGATGTAACTATCCCATTTATTGCACAAGGACCAGATGGAGCTCCAAAGAATTTGGATGTAGTACTTACAAGGGCTAAATTTGAATCATTGTGTTCAGATTTATTTAAGAAATGTGAAGGTCCAGTGTCTGTAGCTATGAAAGATAGTGGATTGTCAAGTAATGATATAAACGAAATTATATTAGTTTGAGGATCTACGAGAATGCCTCAAATTCCTGGAATAGTTCAAAAAGCACTATGAAAAGCTCCAAAAGCTACTGTAAATCCAGATGAAGCTGTAGCTCAATGAGCAGCTATTCAGTGATGAATTATTCAAGGAGATGTAACTGATATCTTATTACTCGATGTTACTCCATTAAGTTTGGCAGTAGAAGTTGAAGGAGGATTGGCTCATGTTATGATTCCTAAAAATACTACAATTCCTGCTAAAAAATCAAATATATATACTACAGCTGCTGATAATCAGACTGCAGTTACTGTTCACGTTACACAGTGAGAAAGACAATTTGCTAGAGATAATAAATCATTAGGAATGTTCAATCTTGAGTGAATCCCTCCAATGAGAAGATGAATGCCTCAGATTGAAGTAACATTTGATATCGATGCAAATGGAATTCTTAATGTAACAGCTCAAGAAAAATCTACATGAAAACAACAGTCTGTTACTATTGCAGGTTCTACTAATATTTCGGATGAAGAGATTGAAAAAGCAAAAGCTGAAGCAGAGAAATTTGCTGAAGAAGATCGTAAGAGAAAGGAAGTAATTGAAGCTAAGAACTGACTTGAATCAATGGTTTATGCTATCGAATGATTAGGACAAGAATTTAAAGAAAAAATATCAGATGAAGATAAAGAAACTATAAATAAATTGGTGGCTGATGGTAAAGCTATGAAAGATAAAGAAGACGCAACAGTTCAAGAAGTTAAAGATGAAACTGATAGACTTCAAAGAGAATCTCAACCATTATTCCAGAAATATGCGCAGACTGCACAGCAAAATGCTGATGGATGATCTAATGCATGAGAAGCGTCAGCAGGAGAGTCTGGACCGGTTGAATGAGAAGTAGTTGAAGCATAATTAATAAAGAATAAAGAAGAATCTGACTTAGATGTGGTGTTTAGTCAGATTTTTTGTCTAAATATTTTGGTGTTTTGTTAGTTTATAATTAGTAGAATATAATTTGTATATTTTCTCTTGAAATTAATTTTCATTTTATTATACATGCACTTGCGACAGTTTTTGAGTCTTATGTGTGTACACCAATATGTTGTGCTAGCGTATATCTCTCTACGGGGTTAATTCTCGTGCCCTGCTTGGTCGTAGGTTTGGTAGCATCAGTCTTAAGGCTGTTTGTATAATCCTGCTCGTTTGGGTCCAGACTTCGTTGCGCGCACTTCCAAGACGCTAGCACCAGCCCTCGGCATGTTTCCATTCGAGGGCTTTTTTTATTTAAAAATTTTTTGAAATATCTTACTTAGATTTTTTGTTATATTTTTTTAATGGCAAGGATATTTTTATTCATCTTATTGATTGTTTAGGAAAAATATATAAAATTATTTTTTTATTTTTGAATGTGAATATGCTGGTTAATGATGAAATAAAACAAGAAATAAAGAAATGGTTTAATTTTTATGAGGCTGAAATAATACCAGTTGTTAAAGCTATTCCTGAGGTAACACAATTTGATTATGGTTTCCATGGGTTTTATACACATACTGATTCTGTAGTATTTCGTGGAATATATTATGCTTTATATTTAGGGGAAAATTCAGTTCCTGTAATTTTTGCTTGTGTGTGTCATGATCTTGCTAGGGTTGATGATGAATATAATGAAGTTCATTGAGAAATGGCTGTACCAATTCTTAAAAAATTGATGAGTCAGTTCCATGGGATTTTAACTGATAATCAAAAAAATAGTGTAATTTATGCTGTAAAGAATCATACTGTCTGAATGGAGGCTCCTGATTATGTTTCTGCGTGTTTATGGGATGCGGATAGGACTCGTTTGTGATGGGTTTATGGTTATAAGGAAAAATTTATGTCTACTGAAATAGCAAAATGTGTTGCTTCATGAAATCCTATAAATTTTTTAAAATTTCAAAATAAGTGTTTGTGACGCGATTTACTTGAAGACCGTGAATGAGTGTTGGAGTATGTAAATAATGAATTAGTTGTTTCGTAACGTTTATATTGTCTCTGAATTTTCTTTTTTCCGTTTTTTTATTTCCTCAGAATTTCATTTTAAAAGTATTTCAGGTACAGAAAATCATTCTACAATTTCAGGTCTAGTAAAGTTTGGTTCTTCTAGATTTTGCATGTTATTCTTCAAATTATAGCTTTCATGTTGTCGGCTTTCGGATTCTTTGATTACTCAGGGAATTAGTCTAGAAATTGATTCAATCATTGTCATTGTTGCGACTTCTCATCATAGCAAAATGAATTGTCAGAGCGAAATTTTTTCGAATTGTGTTGGGTAATGTTTTTTCATGTATAATTCTCGGCGATAATCTATTCATTCATATCTTCAACACACGAAAATTATGTGTTCTTGTTTTGAGTATTGGTAAGCTTGTTTTTGAGTGAAGGTTTCTTTTGCAGGTGAGGGGAAAATGATTTTAAAATCTGATTTTTTTAGATTATAATTTTTGATAATCGATTCTACTGCATCGATTATTGGTTGAGCTTTTATTAGCATTCATGCTCATCATCAGTATATTTCATCATCAATTTGTTGATGTTTATCTTTACAGAATTGTCTAGGGTTACAAAAATCTATATTTAAAATTCATTTTTCTTGAGATTTTGCGAGTAATGATGTAGAAAAAAATGAATCAAATAATTCTGGGAAAATAGTGATTATGTGAATATACATTTTGAACCTCAAAAAATAAAGTCAGATTTATTTTAGGTTATTGCGTCTTTCTGCTTCCAAAAATATTTTGTGTCGATAAGTATAATCAAAAGCCTTAAAGACAGCTTCTAAATATATGAATATGATTATTCAAAAAGATATAAGTATTCGAGATATGATTTCAATTGCTGAGTTGTTGATTAGATTCATTTGTATGAAAAAAATCATTATAAGTAGGGGAATTCAGATAGCGATGCAAGAATTGAACAAAAATCTACATCTGATGGTAGCTTGTCTTAGGAGGCCTTTAAAAGTTAATCATATATTAGAAAGTGTTAAATTCATGCTTTTTATTACAGCATCCCAAGCTGAATAATCTTTTAATACAATGTAGTAATTTACATAAGGCCAAAGTATGATTTTTCATAGAACACAAGTTATCCATATAATGAATACAGCTATGATTACGGGGTTATTTAAATATCATAGCATCCAAAATCTGACTACAAAGATAAAAACGGATCGCATACTTAATCACCACATATTAACTCATCAGAATTCTGCCATAATTCACCATTTTTTCCATCATTTGATGAATGCCGTACCTGTTTTCATACTTTCGTCATCAATACTATAAAGTACGGCTTGTCTTCATATTGGTCAGAATATGGATATTCATATAAGAAATATTATAGCGATGGTTATAATTAACCATAGTATATTAAATCTTTGTACGGCATTTACGAAATATATTAAGGCATTTGAAATATCTATTCCAGAATTGTATTTCATATTCGCTAGTCAATTTATGAAATAGATAATTCAGTAAATTTGGTAGAATGTATAAGAATACGATGTCAAAAGAGCAAGCCTAACAATCCTAGGTTTGTTTATAAGTAATTTAACTGTGTCTTTGACAATATCTTTTAGCATATTTAATAATATTCTACAAAATATTTATTTTCAATCGTTTGCACCGTGACATTTTTTGTATTTTTTTCAGCTTCCACAAGGACATGGATCATTTGGCCTAACTTTTTTTCTTGTTGGTAATATTACTCATTCACTAGGAGATCCCTTTCCAATATCATCAGCATCGAAAACTTCCACTCAATCTTCGTCTTCAAATATCATTTTTCTAGGATCACTTTTTGCTTGTGTTGGAGCTTTATTTCATGTTTGAATAATTACTTTACCATTTTTTTTAGAAATTTGAACAGGAACTCTTCATCAAAATTGTTTACTTGCTTGTTTTAGTTTTTCCATAAGTTCTGGGTTATCCTGCACCATTTCAAATAATTGATTTTGCATCTCTTGTTGCTCAGCTACTGCACGATAATCGATTCTCATTAATTTTGTTGTTGTGTCAGCCTTTATATTTTGTTGTAGTAATTCAAATTTTTCAAAAGATTCCTGTTTATAGACGATAAGTGGATCCATTTGAGCATATCCCATAAATCATACCTTATCTTTGAGATATTGCATATCATCGATGTGAGCTACTCGAAGTTTATCGATTACCTGTAAATTTACATCTCTCAAAATATTGAAAAGTAGATTTTGATCATATTTTTCTCGAGTTTCTGTGAAATATTCTACTAATCTACGGTCTAAACTATTTGCTAAAGTTTTGAAATCCATTTGCTCATATTCAGATTTTTGTTTTTCATCGATTTCTAGTCAAAACTCTTTGTTTAGAACTAACAATAAATCTGAAGTACTTTGTCATGTGGCTTCTGCAGTTGAAATTTGAGTATTTAAAATCTCTTGAGAGTCGAGCATAAACTGTTGTTTAGCTGTTTTTAGCCATTCAGACTTTTTCTCTTCATCTTCATTTGCTTCGATAATGCTATCTCTCGTGAAATAAATTCTTTTCCTTTGTTTATCGATTACGGAGTCATAATCGAATAAATGTTTTCTGGTACTAAAATGTCGAGCTTCTATTTCTTTTTGAGATCTAGTTATGGCTGATGTAAATTGTCTTTGAGTTAGTTCGAGTTCAGCTAAATCTTCCTTTGAAAGTAACATTCACGCCATAGCCTGAATTCTTTCTCATCACATTTTTCTCATCAATGTATCATCCAAAGCTACAAAGAAAACTGAAACTCCAGGATCTCATTGTCTACCGGCACGTCCACGGAGCTGATTATCGATTCTTCTAGATTCATGTTTTTCAGTTCAAAGAATGAATAATCCATAATGAAAATCTTTTTCGATACTTTCCTTGTTTCGTTCGGTGGATTCTATTGTAATTCTTGCAAAAACGTCAGTTTGCTCTTTCTTTTTATTGTTTGTTTGAATGTTGATTTTTATTCCATTTTTAGAAAAGCTAGATTTTTCTGCTTTTGTGATATCTTCATCATTTAATTCAAATTGATCTTTTAGAGCATCAATAGTTAATTCGTATTCTTTTCTTGAATAAATATTTACTTTTACGGAAGTTTGATTTTTCAATTGTTTCCCACACCATTTGGCATAATTTGCTGCCATTTTTTCATTTAATCAGTCTTCCAATTTAATATCGGTTCCACGTCATGCCATGTTTGTAGCCACAACTACTGACTGATATTTACCAGCATTTGCTACAATATGAGCTTCCTGTTCGTGAAATTTAGCATTCAAAACGTAGTGAGTAATTGCATCTTTTTCGAGGATACGAGAAACATATTCAGATGTAGCAATATCTGCTGTTCAGATTAGGATTGGTTGTCAGATTTCGTGGTAAAATTTGATATAATCTTTTACAAATTTCCATTTAATCTGTTGATTAAAATAAACTTTATCATGTTTATCTACTCTGAGAATTGGTTTATTTGTAGGTACAATTACTACTTCGAGTTCATAAATCTTTTGGAATTCCTCAGCTTCAGTGGCGGCAGTACCAGTCATACCTGCCAATTTTTTATATTGTTTGAAAAAATTTTGATAAGTGATGGTTGCCATAGTTTGGGATTCACGCTGGATTTGTACATTTTCTTTGGCTTCAATAGCTTGATGTAGTCATTCACTAAATCTTCTTCATGGCATTGTTCTACCAGTATGTTCATCTACAATAAGAACTTCTCAATTCGAAACTATGTAATCCACATCTCTGATATAAACTGCCTTTGCTCTGAGAGCATTTTCAATATGGTGGATCTCTTCAAATCAGAAATCTTTATAAAGGTTTTCTACATTCAAAAGTTGTTCAAGTTTTGCAATTCATTTTCCACTTAATGAAGCTGTTTTAGTCTTTTCATCGATATAATAATCTCCATCTTCTTCTTGATCTTTTGGTTGATCGTTAATTAATTCATTTAAAAGTCCTTTTGAAACTTTTTTCTTTCAGCTACATGGAGTAAGAGCATTTACGATATTAGCATAGTAAGTGTATTTTTCTGTTGGTTCTTCTCTAGCTTCAGAAATAATTAATGGAGTTCTAGCTTCATCAATTAAGATGGAATCTATTTCATCGACAATGGCGAAATTCAAAGGTCTCCAAATCAAATTTCTTCTTTCCATTGTCTGAACTAGATTATCTCTCAAGTAATCAAATCATAATTCAGAATTTTCAACATATGTAATATCTTTAGAGTATTCTTCTCTTCTTTTTTGTAGGGGAGTTCATTTTACTACGCTTCCAACAGTCAGTCCTAACCATTGATATAGATATCCAATCCATTGAGCATCACGAGATGCTAGGTAATCATTAACAGTTACTACGTGTACTCAGTTTCCAGATAATGCGTTTAAATATACAGGAGCTGCAGCAACAAGAGTTTTTCATTCTCATGTTTTCATTTCTGCAATCTTTCATTGATGGAGAATAATTCCTCAAAGGAGCTGAACATCGTAAGGAATCATATTCCAAGTTTGTTGCTCTCATTTTACATCGTATGTATCTCCAACCATTCTTTTACAAGCCTGTTTTACTACAGCAAAAGCCTCAGGAAGGATATTGTCAAGAGTTTCTCATTTATTTAATCTTTCTTTAAATTCTGGAGTTTTTGCTTTAATTTCATCATCAGTTAATGGTTCGAACCTATCATATCGTTCATTAATTTTATTTACTATAGGTCGTAAAGTATTAATTTGTTTTTGATTGTAATCTCATCAAATTAAATTAGTTAATCGATCAAACATAATTTTGCGAATAAATTGAATATAAAGTACTTATCTTGCTAAACTTTAACAAGTTTTTTGATTATATAAATCCCAGAGAATAAAACAATCTGATTTTTATTATTTTGCTATGTTAAATGTCCCATATAAAATTGAATTAAAGTCAAATTGAAATCTTTAAATTAATGCTATCTTTTTTGCTTTTTTTGAAGATAGTGAGTATAATTGTGAGTGTTTATTTGAGTACTTCGTTTTATGAGAAGAAAATATTTGTTAATTGTTGTATCGATTATGTTATTTCGGGCTTTCGCCCCATCTTTTCTTTATGTGGAGGCAAGTGGTACTACTACAAGTCAACCTAAAGCGTGTTCATGACCAACAGAAATGATGTCTAATTATTTTAATTTTCAATATGAAGTTATAAATGTCCTTATAGGATCTAAAGTAAATGAAAGGACTTTAGAAGTTTCATTTAGAAATAGGAGTTTGTTTTCAAAAAAAGTATTAGGTTTGTTCGATTTGTCTGCGATAGATCTTGTTGCTTCAAGTGTTATTTCAGATGTTATATCTTCAACCTCAAATTTACTTACCTCTACGGTGTTAGTCCTTTTAGTTACAGCTTCTGTTGTAGAATCTAATGTAGAATGATTTGCAATATTATTTAATGATAGACCAGTAGTCAGGGATTATAAAGAAATGTTAGATATAGAAACCCAAATATTTGATGTAGCATATTTTCGTTCAAAACAAATAAATTTGTTGCGTCCAGTTGAATGAAATATGTTAACAGAAATAAAGAAAGTAATTAAAAAATACCAAGAAATATGATTATTGGATATTGGAGTAGAACCAAAAGGAAATATTAGTATGGCTGATGTTTTGTTCGATTTGTTGTCCATGAATGCGGTAATGAAGAGTTTTATAGCAGCTGGAACTATATGAGAATTGGACAGTTATAATTGATGTATGTGATCTACTAATAGGGATAAATGTGATAAAAATAATTCAATTTTGAAATTTAATCAATCAGCTATTGAACAATTAGATAAGGATTATGAAGAGGTGAGAGCTTTTTCAGCATGTAATCCATATTCTAACTTTTTTAAAAATAGTATTGGTAGAGCAGTAGATAATGGTAAAGATTCAGTGAAGGTATCAGTTCAAGATGTGAAAGATTCAATGAATAGATTAGGAAACGCTCTTATAGGTAAAAATGGGACTTGGAATCTTGTTAAAGATCCTTGTGATGGGATTAGTGACTATGAAATGGCACAATTAAGAGCTTACCGGTGACCAAATTGGACGTGTTGAGAGTGAATCAATTTATCTTCTGCAATATCTGGAGTGTCTTCCTTCTTATTAAAAGCGAAGGAATACATTAGAGAAAGAAAAGCTCAGAGAGAAGTGAAAGAAAAACAAAAAGAAAAGAAAAAAAATGGAAAAATTGAAGGCTTTATTAATGATATTCAGTCAAAAACTACTTCGGAAAAAGTATCTGAATGGTATAAAAATTATTGAAGTGGAACAAGGTATAGTCCTGAATTTTCAGTGACATTATATTCTGATTTTAAGGATGTGTATGAAGAAACAATGGTAAAATATTGACAATCTTTGGATAATGCAAACAATTCGAACCCCTCAGGTTTACTTCCATCAAAAGGGAAGTGAATTTTGGATCAAATGGATACAATAATGGAGAGTAATGGTAAGTTAGAAGAAGTTTTACAAAAAATTGTGGACAAACAATGTTCTAGTTAATGGTCTAGAATACTATTTTATTTGATGATTTTTATTATGAAAATTTGAAAAAAGTATATAGGATATTTATTTGTGGGTATTGTTGTAGCTTTCCCTGCTTTTCCCATGGTTTCATGAAAGGACTCATCATGTAATAACATTGCAGGAGAGTATACTTGTGTTGGAGTTTCTGATAATTTTGAACAACCATTTTGTGTTACAAATTTTTATCGTAATGGTGCAAATGATGTAGATAATGCAAGTAGTTGTATTTTGCCTGCTCTTACGAATAGTCTTTCTATTGATAATTCAAATGTTTCAATGAGAGATTTAGTTAAGAACTATTGTCATTCTTTGTTTTGAAAGTCGGATGGATGAAGAATATATTTCGCAAAATTTAATAATGAAATAAATGATTTTGATTGGCAACAAACTTTTGATTCTCATCAATCTTTATTTTTGTATGCACTATGTTCATCTTTTAAAGAGAAAGATGGAAAGATGCCGTTTGTGCCTTGAAATGTTTTGCTTTCGGGAGTTTATAAATGAGATCTTACGAAATTATTAAAATTACAGCAAAAATCAAAGTGAAAAGATTTATGTTCATTGGAAGATAATCCTAGTTTGAATGGTTGTGATTTTTCTATTTATGTTACTAAAATTTTTGGGTGAATTATGTCAGATCTGTTTAAGATAAAGTATTCTCAGGTATTACATGTGGATACAAACGAAAATTTTGATGGAAAGAAAAAAGTTGAAGAATTTATGAGTGGGTATTTTTTGATTAGTGAATGATATGATAAACTTAAAAAAAATTATAGTAAAACTGTTTCTATTTTGGAATCAGATCAAAAATATTATAAGGATGTTTTGAATTCGTTAAAAATTATAGACAATATAAGATTGTCTAATGAATCAAAAAAATCTTGATGTTGAATTGAAAAAAATATAAAATGATTGGATTTTGTGGCATGTGCATTACATGAATCTCAGTGAAAATGACCATCTCTAACTCCGGCTTTTGTGACATTACTTTATAATGAATTGTTAAATTATCGTTATTTTATTTCATATTTTGTAAATGCTCGTAGAAATGAGGGGAAAGATGATGTAGCTATTCTAAAAAAATATTCAGATATGCAAATAGAAGCTTTTAATCGGACAGAACATGATCTTGAAGATTTTAATAGGACATATCCTTTGCATATTTGGGTGTTATTATATACAGAGAAGGTGGAAAAGTTTAGAAATAATAAATTATCCAAGGTTATTACATTGTTTTATTCTTTATCTGAAAAATTACAAAATGTGCAAGAGCCAACATCATAAGATAATTATAGTATTGATATTTTGATTTTTGGCATTTTTTGGTGTCTCAAATCATGTTTTGTGATTTGATTTATTGGAGCAAATTGCTTCAAAATTTCAAAACTATTCTAATAAAAATCTTTCTGATGAAAATTTTTCGAGTGTGTATTCTTCAAAGTTTTCAAAAGATCCATTTAGTGAATCAATGTCAAATATTGAGAATAGATCGATGCAATTGAAAATAGCGTGAGTTCAGTATGTTGAGAATCTTTTATGAAAAGAATGATGTGATTTGTCTCAAAAGGAAATACTGTGAATTCTGTATTATTATGTGCCAGAGTTTAGAACAGAGTTTGTAAGGAGCATGAAGCAAGAGATGTGAGATTATGATAATAAAAAGTATGTGGTTAGTAGCGGAACAGTCGAACAATCTTGTTTAAAATATTATCTTTGTAAAAAGAAAAAATCTTTAGATACGAATATTAGCACAAAGTGTCAAGATAAAAGAAAGGAATATGCTGCATGTTTGTCAGTGTGTAAACAGTCAAAAGCTTCTTGCTGTAAGTCCGAAAAAAGTAATTATGAAACATGTGTGCGTAATAGTGAAATAACTGCTAGTAGTCCATCAGATGTTGAATCGTACTGTAAAGATGATTTTAAAGGATATTATGCGAATGGCCTTGATAATAAAGAAGTCACACAACAAGTAGAGGTTGCACAAATATGAGCAGATAAATATTGGAATAGTACTACAGATGATTCTCCTTATGATATAATGTCAGATATGTGAGTTTTTGCAAAATTATTGTATTATGGTATAGAAGAGCCAATAACACCAGTTGTTTATAATATACCAATGTTTTCTAATTCTGTTGAAAAATTACTAAAAAAGAAAAATTCGGATTCTTCTCCTATCGGTGTACCTTTGCATTGATGAAATGCTGGAGAGAGTCCAGATTTAGATTTGGTGATGGGAGATAGATGATATGATGATACAGATGATTGATGAGATTGAGTATCTTTGTTATGATGAGATATGAAACAAAATCAGATTTTGAATTGATGAACTTTTAGTGAAATTAAATGATTACCTTTAACATATAAAGAAGAAGATTGATATGATGATTTAGTGGACTGATTAAACTCATTAAGACTTGGAAGTAATAATTCAAATTTTTATACTAGTTTATGTAAGAATGAGGAAGAAGATTCTGAATTGAAGCATGAAATAAAGGAAAATAAGTGATTAGTGGAGAGAAATATACAAGATTTTTCAAATTTATCTGATAGAGAATATCAAGAAATTGTTGATTATATGCTTGATGCGGTGGATGATTATTCGAAAATTCCTGCGGATAAGGAGGAAGAAATACGGAAAAATATGTGAGATATAAATAATGCTGTTGATGCGACAACAGCATCGGAACTCGAAGAGGCTGCGGAGAAAATAAAGAACTGCTGGAAATCATGTGAAGGACTACGTATAGATCAAAAAGCTTCGTGTATGCTTAAATGTGCTTGTTGAGAGCGATCATCTGCCAAAATTAACCTATTTAATCCTGAAAAAACGCCATGATTGTGACCAATATTTTTGATCAGATATTGTGCAGTGCCAGCAGTTAATACGAATTTTTCTGTGGGGTGAAAGAGGATTTATTCTATAGAAGAATGATTGAATGAAATATATGGGGTAGTAGATAAGCTTTCTAGGGAGTGAAAATTATGAAAATGGACTCAACAATATGAGTTTTTAGATTCATCAACAAAAAAAATAAATATAGCAAATACATTTGCATTTTCTATTGATGTAGATTTTGTGGATATAACAAATAAAGGAGCAAAACATTCTGATCAATATAAAGAGAAAGAGCTGGAAAATTTTAATGAAAAAGCTTTAATGGTTTATGGAATATCTAATCCATTAAATGATCCATCAGCAAAAAATGCTTATCGCATTGATCAAGAATGAAGCGAATGATGATTGAAACCATTAGTTGACTTAATTGAAGATTCAAAGGCTTATCGTTATGGTATGGATGAAGAATCTATTGAAGAATGGATGGATCAACAAGCAGAATTACGAAAAAATATATATGAAGGTGTCTTGGATTATATTAATTATTCTCAGAAGTTGTATACAAAAAAGAGTTAAGATTTTTTGTTTTAAAAAGTGGGGGAACTCTTTTCTCCCACTTTTATAAATTATGCTATTTAAGATTTTAATAAATATATTAATTATTTTTTCATAGTAAGCATCTTTCTTAGTCTACCTCTAGTCCATCCATTTGCGGGAACATAAACCATTTCTGAACCTCATGAAGGAGTTTTGATAAATCTGTATCCATCAGGATCTACTCTAAGTCTAGTTTCCCAGCAAACTTTTCTACCTCTAAGAAACCAGTGATAAGTATTTCATTTTGGGTTAGTCATTACTCCGATAGCTCCCCAATCTTTTCCATCATTTAAGTCGAGTCTTCTCTTTGGATATTCAAATCTTTTTGCTCATTTAGTTCTACTAGCTTGTTTTTGAAGCTGAGCTTTTTTTTTGGCAATTCCTTGTTTATTTGTTCTTGATGCCATTTTTAATATTAGTTGTAATAAAATCTGAATGGTCAGCTGGCAACGAGGATCGAACTCGTGACCTCACCCTTACGAGGGGTGCGCTCTACCGACTGAGCCATGCCAGCATTTCTCTGACAAAGAACTTATATAAAATGAATAGGCTTTTTCAAGTGAATTTTCTTTCCCTTGCAACGAATTATAAATTTTCTATACTTATTTTTTGTAGAAAATTCTTATTTTTGAAAAAATCGTGAATAATGAGCAAAACTAGATATTCAAGTCAGCTTTCTCAGTTTATGCAAAAAACATCAGAAGAACTTGAGAAATTATCTCAATCTGAGCAAGGTGATGCTTTTTTGGATCATATGCTCAAAAAGTTTGATGAACATATTTGAAAATGAGGTAAAATTTTGCTTATAACTCTGACTAAAAAATCATCGGAGGAAATTACAAATTTTTTGATTTCAAAATGATATAAAGCCTTCTATTTACATTCAGAGGTTCAGACTATGGATAGATGGGAGATTATTAAAAAATTGAAAACGTGAGTTATTGATATTATTGTATGAGTAAATCTTTTGCGTGAAGGAATAGACTTGCCTGAAGTTACATTAATAGCTGTGCTTGATGCAGATAAAGAATGATTTTTACGTTCTACAACATCGCTTACTCAGATAATTTGACGTGCAGCCAGAAACCCAAATAGTGAAGTTGTGTTGTATGCAGATAGTTTTACAGAGTCTATGGTGAAATCTTTGTGGGAGACATATCGTCGTCGTAGAATTCAAAATAATTTTAATATTGAACATCATATTACTCCCAAAGCAGCTCATTCTAATGTAAAAAATCTAGAATCAGTGAAAACTGATGAGGAGTTGGTTCAGCAACAAAATTCAAAATTTACTCGTGGAAAAGTTAAACGTTTAAAAAGAATGACAAAAGCAGAAAAAAATCTGATTATGAAAGATTTAAAATCTCAGATGGATGAAGCTATTAAAGAATGGAGATTTGAAGATGCTGCGGTTATTCGTGATCAAATTAAAGAGTTGGAGGAATGATAGTGTAGTTTGTTTTTTAATTTTCTTGCATTTAAATTTTGAAAATCTATTCTCAAAAAAAGATTTTAAATTTTTAAGATAAATCTGATGCAAATCAATTGGGCTGAAATGGAGAAAAAATGGCAGAAAAGGTGGAAAGAGGAATGAGTTTATTCCACTTACGAGGATTCGAATAAAGAAAAATTTTATATATTAGATATGTTCCCTTATCCAAGTGGAGCAGGACTTCATGTTTGACATCCTAAATGATATGTGGCTTCTGATACACTAGCTCGTAAAAAGATGCTTGAGGGATATTCAGTTTTGCATCCAATGGGATTTGATACATTTTGAGTATGAACAGAGCAGTATGCTATGGAAAAAAAGATGAAACCACAAATAGTTTCACAGCAAAATATTGATTATTATAAAGAGCAGTTAGAAAAAATCTGATTTTCCTATGATTGGAATAGATCTTTCTCTACAGCAGAACCTGAGTATTTCAAATGGACGCAACGAATTTTTTTGCAGTTTTACAACCATTATTACGATGATGAATTGGATAAAGCTATGCCAATAGAGAATTTGGAAAAGAAACTTAGAGAAAGATGACTAGATGGTGAAGAATTAAAAAAGGAATTAAACAATCAGAGATTGGCATATATTGATTTTAAGCCTATTAATCGGTGTCCTCATTGCTTGACTTGATTATCAAATGAAGATTTAGCCGATGGGAAACATGAGAGATGTGGGTCAGCAGTTGAGCAGAAACCTATGCGTCAGTGGGTTTTACGTATTACTAAATATGCTGAAAGATTAATTAATGATTTGGATGGATTAGACTGGGATGAAAGCATGAAAGAATTGGAAAGAAATTGGATTGGTAGATCAGAATGAACGCAATTCAAAATGTATTTAGAGAACTCTGAAGACTATTTTGAAGTATTTACGACGAGAGTAGATACGGTTTTTTGAATGACTTTTGTTGTAATGGCGCCAGAACATCCATTAGTTGATAAAATTACTACAGCAGAATATAAAGATGTTGTAGAAAAATATAAAGAACAAGCTAAATTCAAAACTCAGTTAGAAAGAACGGAACTTCAAAAAGAGAAAACGGGACAATTTACTTGAGCTTATGCAATTAATCCTTTCAATGGGAATAAAATCCCAGTTTATATTTGAGATTATGTATTAGCAAATTATGGAACATGAGTAGTTATGGCGGTTCCTGCACATGATGAAAGAGATTTTGAATTTGCACATGTTCATAATATCTCAATTATTCAAAGTATAGCTCCTGTAGATAAATCTCATCCAGATTATGATGCAATTTCAAGAGGTAAAGTATGTTATCCAGATAAATGAGTGGTTGTTAATTCATGAGAATTCTCTTGATTAACTTCAGATGAAGCAATTAAAAAGATGCAAATTTGGTTATCTGAAAGAAATTTATGATGAGTAAAAAGAAATTATAAGATTCAAGATTGGGTATTTTCCCGTCAAAGATATTGGTGAGAACCATTTCCTGTGATATTTTGTCCGGATTGTGGAGTAGTTCCAATGGATGAATCAGAATTACCGCTTCTTTTGCCAGATGTTGAGAATTATGAACCAACATGAACAGAGGAGTGACCACTGGCAAATATTGAAGAGTGGATTAATGTAAAGTGTCCTCATTGTGGAAAAGATGCAAAAAGAGAATCAAATACTATGCCTTGATGGGCTGGAAGTAGTTGGTATTGGCTTAGGTATATGGATGCGCATAATGATAAACAGTTTGTATCTCCGGAGAAAGAGCAGTATTGGAAGAATGTGGATGTTTATGTATGATGAGCAGAACATGTAACTAGGCATATGATATATGCTAGGTTTTGGCAGAAGTTTTTATATGACTTATGAGTTGTGTCTCAGAATGAGCCATTCCAAAGGTATGAAAAAGTTTGACTTATTATGGCAGAAGATGGACGTAAAATGTCTAAACGTCGATGAAATGTTGTTAATCCTGATGATGTAATTGCGGAATTTTGAGCTGATGCTTTCCGTACATATGAAATGTTTATGTGACCATTTGATCAGTATATTTCATGGAATACAAATGGACTTAGATGAACTAAAAAATTCTTAGATAAAGTAGTCGCATTACGGGATAAAGTTTCTCCAGATGCTAAATTATCAGCTGATGTAGAAATATTATTCAATCAAACTATCAAAAAAACAACAGAGGATATTGACGCATTCCGTTTTAATACTTCGATTGCTCAGTTTATGATATTGGTAAATGCATTCATGGAATGTGAATCTATTCCAGTTGAAGTATTTGAAAAATTTGTTATTTTACTAGCACCATTTGCTCCACATTTATCTGAAGAATTCTGGTCTCTGTTAGGTCACGAGTTCTCAATATTCAAGAATGCTCAGTGGCCAAAATATGACGAAAATAAACTTAGTTCAGACTTAGTAAAGATGGCTGTTCAATTTAATGGGAAAGTTAGATGAACTATTGAAGTTCCTAAAGATGCAACTCAAGATGATGTGATGAATGCTGTGAAATCTGATTGAAAATTGAACGGATATTTATCGTCGTGAGAACCTAAGAAAGTGATATATATTCCTTGAAAAATATTAAATATAGTGTTATAATTCATAATCAAATATGAAAAAAAGTCTCCATATCGGAGACTTTTTGAAAAGTTTAAAACTGTAGACTTGTTTTTGAAATTAATTAAATTCAACATAGACTAATTCTGAAGGATTTTTATATTTACATACTCAGTTTTTTCCGATACGGTTAGCATTTTCATCGAGATTTTCTGATAATCTGAATGTTGTACAAGGTGTAAATCCCTTATCTTCACCATAACATGTTAAATCTGAACAGTGGGCAGGGAGTACCCAATTAGCTTCTTCTTCAGAGCTAACACGTATGATACTATAGGGTTTATTGTTTTCATCAAGTTCAGAGTTTTCAATGTCTTCATCTAGATTTTCATCAAGTTCAGAGTTTTCAATGTCTTCATCTAGATTTTCATCAAGTTCAGAGTTTTCAATGTCTTCA
>JAEEGF011447446.1_pt1 | contig 23954 bp, 19 predicted proteins | sample 9134171 | NCBI WGS metagenome assembly JAEEGF01 (sample SAMN16246542, study PRJNA631951) | gut metagenome | biome: gut microbiome; feature: rumen; material: AP-attached | host: Bos | place: Iran: Karaj | collected 2018-10
TGTCTGGAGAAAAATGTCCTCGACAACGACCACTACACTTGTAAGTTCCGCGCCCGCAAGGACGGCGGTGCTGAGGGCTTCCTGATTATCTTCAACTATGTAGACGACAAGAACTATTGCTGGCTGAACTTCGGCGGATGGGGTAACACCCAACACGCTATTGAGCAGATTAGCAACGGCGGTAAGCTGCAGACCGTTGAGAAGCGAGGACGTGTGGAACAGGGCCGTTGGTACGATGTAACCCTGCAGGTGGCTGGCGACAGCGTGAAGGCGTGGCTCGACGACGAGCTGGTGTTCGATACCGTATTGAAGCACGATGTCACGAAAGGCATCTTCTCTTCGGCAACAATCGACGATGCCGCCGGGGAGATGATCGTGAAGGTGGTCAACACCAGCGATATGGCTACTACCGCCCGTTTGAACCTGAAGAACTTCGTGCCCAGTGCTGCCCGTGTAGTACGTTTGGCTGCCAACGATGGTATGGAGGAGAACACGCTCAGCGCGCCCACCACGATTCATCCCGTGGAGCAACTACTCTCGCCCGAAGAAGGCAGCGTACTCCTCGATGTGCCCCCCTACTCGCTGAATATCGTCAGGATCAAGCAATGAGACGATGAAGGCTCGCATTAGGATAAAAATATAGGAGTCAATTTGTAGTCCCCTCCTTCGGGAAGGAGGGGTCAGGGGTGGTAGCGATAAATAAGGTTCGACCTTTGCTAAATGTTTAATTTATAATAGGTTATATCATTATTTGTCTCTACCACCCCTTACCCCTCCTCCCAAGAGGAGGGGACTACTGGCAAACCACGGGGTGTTTTTCCTACTCATATTTAGGGAAAACACCCTTTCAGTTTAGGATTATTCCTTTGCAAAAGCCAGAAAAAATGCCGTTCTTTGCAGTGTGATTAGAAACAATATGTCTAACCTCTTAAAGTATAGGAGATAAGAATATGAAGAAGATGATGTTCCTGGCAGTGATGATGGTCATGACCGTCTCGGCCAACGCAATGAGCTATAACGCAGCAAAGAACGAAGCCCTCTTCCTCTCCGACAAGATGGCTTACGAGCTCAACCTTACAGCTGCACAGTATGAGGCTGTATATGAAATCAACCTCGATTACCTGATGAGCCTCAACGGACATGCTGATGTCTTCGGCATCTGGTGGGATCGCCGCAATGCTGACCTCCGCTTCGTGCTGAACAGCTGGCAGTTCGACAGGTATATGAGCCTGGCTTACTTCTATCGTCCTGTAGTCTGGACGGCTGGCAACTGGACATTCGCTGTCTATTCGCGCTATGCAAGAGGTCATTTCTACAATGCACATCCGAGAGTATTTGTGACCTACAAGGGTGGCAACAATCGTCGCGATGTCCGCTTCTATGCCGACCGCCACGTGAACAAGCCCGTTGTACATCACAATACGACAAAGGTGGTACACAACAACAAGCCCGCTGTTCACAACAACACGACTTGGCGTAGCAACGGTCACTCTAATGGGAATGTAAGCAACGGCAGGGGCAATGGTACAAACAACCGCCATATTGCTCAGGCTACAAGCACAAACCGCAATAGCGCTGGCCACTTCGGAGGTCGCAAATGATGGTTGTAAACTCTATATATGCCTTGCAAAAGGACTCGCGGGGAATCTCAGAAATGGGGTTCCCCGTTTATTCTGTTCACAAAAAATGCTGATATTTCTGCAAATTTGTGTAATTTTGCAATCAAAATTAAGTGATTTTAGAACAAATGGAGCTATTTGAAGACAAACTGCACCAGGACTTACATCAGTTCCTGCTATCGATGAATGAGGTGGACGAGCGTCTGCCGGAGTGCCCCGACGTGGAAGAGAAATGGGAGGAGATAGCCCGTGCCTACCTGCCCGACGGCATCAGGGAGTTTCAAGACTATCCTTCGGCATCGCTCGGCTGGATGATGTATATCGGTATGGCTGTTGCGAAGATGTGGGACGATGAATGGGAAATCTATTCGAAGGTGGACGACCTCTATGCCTATATGCGAGACAAACGAGGCTTCGATAGCATGGATGAATATATCCGTGAGGAAGTGTTGCTGCTGAGCGGTGCTGACTATGTCGCGCTGGAGAAGTTAGTAGGCGAATGTGCCTCGCGTGTCTACAACGCACTTCGTCGCCAGAACATTGAGCCGGGAACCAAAGAGGCATTCAGCGCCTATGTCTCATGCCTTCATCAACTCTACCTGATGGGAGCAGCCGTACAGCTGAAGCGGATGGGTTACCACATGACGATGCAGATGTAATATCGTCAACGCCCTCATGGAAGTTTAATGAAGTTTAAGGAAATGTCAGCATAGTTTATCAAAGTTTAAAATCAATGCCATTTTGTCCATCATCGGGAGCCATTTTGTCATGAGTTGCAAGCAGGCACGAATGTTGCGATTAGTGAAGTGAGAGCCGGAGCAAAAGCAAAGGCGATCAAGAACATTCGTTTAACTTAAAAAATAACTAGGAGGTATTGATTATGTTACCAGTAATGTTTAAAGAAAGTTGGTTCCCAACAGTATTTGACGATTTCCTGAACACTGATTTCATGCCTCGCGCCAACACAACGGCCCCCGCAGTCAATGTGAAGGAGGATGAGAAGGCCTACACAATGGAGCTGGCTGCACCGGGCATCAAGAAAGAGTATTGCCGTGTAGGCATCAACGAAGAAGGCAATCTCTGCATCGCTATTGAGAACAAGATGGAACACAAGGAGGAGAACAAGAAGCATCACTACCTGCGCCGTGAGTTCTCGTACTCGAACTACCAGCAGAACTACACGCTGCCGGACGACGTGGAGAGAGACCAAATCTCGGCCAAGGTGGAGAATGGCATCCTGACAGTTACCCTTCCGAAGGTAGTGAAAGAAGAGAAGAAGTTTGCCAAAGCCATCGAGGTTTCATAAAACTTTAAGTATCAATAAAAACAGCAAAGAGGGTGTTCTGACATCCTCTTTTTTTTGTATTTGAATGATTGATGCGGAGAGCGGGAAGTTGAATTACATATAAAACACGAATCTTGTTCCTCGCGGTCCTTGTCCGTCGTAATCGGCAGCTGTGGAGAACTGACTGCATAGGTTGCTGATAGCGTCCTCATCAAGCGAAAGAGTCAGCTCAAGGACAATTGCCCTACGCCGTTCATCGTAGGCGAGATTCCAGATGCATTCGCCCAAGACAGCATTCACCACCGTCCTTATTTCATCCTGAGTGCGCCAGATGGCGTCGAAATCAGTCATCATATTCTTCCTTAGTTTAGCTTCGCCTGCTTTCTGGATAACATGACTCATCGGGTTGACTTGAGTGCATCATTCACGCTGCCTGCCTCAAGCAGTCGTTGCTTCGCCTCATCATAATCTAGACCAAGATAGTCCTGAAGCATTCGCGTACCACGATCCACAAGCTTGGCATTTGTCAGTTGCATATTTACCATACGGTTGTCTTGAATGCGTCCCATCCGTATCATCAATGAGGTGGAAATCATGTTTAATACCATCTTCAGCGCTGTTCCACTCTTCATGCGAGTAGACCCTGTTACGAACTCAGGACCGACGATGGTTTCTATCGGATAGTCGGAAACTGCGGCCAAAGGGGTGTTGGGATTGCTGGTGATACACCCCGTCAGCATACCATTCTTGCGGGCTTGACTAACGGCACCAACAACATAAGGCGTTGTGCCAGAGGCAGAAATGCCCAGCACAGTATCGTCTGCAGTAGGATGATAGGCCAATAAATCACGCCAGCCCTGACTGGTATCGTCTTCCGCCTTCTCAACAGCATGACGCAAAGCGCGGTCTCCCCCAGCGATGATGCCTACAACCCATGAGTCTGGCACACCGAACGTTGGAGGCAGCTCACTGGCATCGAGAACACCCAGACGACCACTGGTGCCAGCACCAACATAGAAGAGCCGGCCGCCCCGTTTCATCCTTGGTTCTATGGCTTCCACCAACGCTTCTATCTGAGGTATTACAAGCTTAACGACCTTCGCCACACCAGCGTCTTCCTCGTTGATATGCATCAGCAGTTCCGCTACCGACATCTGTTCCAAATGCTTATAGCGGGATTCTTGTTCTGTAATCTTCTGGTTCATCCTAACGACATTTCCTTTTTAAATGATGTGGGAGCAAATTTACGAAAAATCGAGCGCATAAAAAAGAAACTCGTTTCTTTTTTATGCCGAGATGCAGTAAGTTCGCGACTTTAGTCGCAAATTTACGAAAAAAAAGTAGCAGCAGCAAACAATTCATACATTTTTATCTTATCCGAATGCATTTTTATACAAATGACAGAGGAGCGTAGCTGTGGTTGGGGAATGTTTTACCGATTTTTGAGTATTGCCTGTTGTTCGGATTCGTCGTACCTTTGCAACTGGAAGTTTATCAACTATTATTTGATGAAGGTATGAAGAATATTTTCAAGGATTTTTTCAGTCAGTGTGCCCGTCCCGAAGGATTTCTGGGGCGTTGCATGCTGCGCTTTATGAATTTCGGTCATGCCCCACTCACCAACTGGGGACTTGACCAAGTAGCGTTCCGTGATGGGATGACAATGCTCGACATAGGCTGTGGCGGCGGTGCCACGCTGAAGCGTTTGCTCAAGAGAAGTCCTGGCGGCAAGGTCTATGGCATAGACATCTCTGAGGAAAGTGTCAGCAAGGCAAGGAACGTGAACAAGCGGCTGCTGGACAGTCAGGTTTTCGTGGAACAGGGGTCAGCCGACAGCCTGCCGTGGGACGACCGGACGTTTGACGTTGTGACTGCTGTGGAAACAGTCTATTTTTGGCCTGATCTGCCAAAATGCTTCCAGGAAGTGAAACGTGTGCTGAAGCACGGCGGTCAGTTTGCCATCATGCTGGAAGTGATAGAGGGCGACTCCGTATGGACGAACGTTGTTGAAGGCATGACCGTTTATTCTCCGGAGCAGTTAAAGGACATGCTGGAGCAGGCAGGCTTCAGCGATGTAGAGGTCTTCAAGAAGAAACCGTCGTATGCAACCATCAGAGGAATGCTGAACTGAAATCTTTGAGGGGCTCTACCGCCGAATCAGCATCAACATTTGTCGCCCACCTTTCGGCAGTAGATATCCATTAGCAGTAATTCGTCTGAATGCAGAACAGGTTTTACTGATACGTTATCTTCTGCACAATCTGGCCCGGGTCAATGATTGAGAGGGTAACGACATGCTCACGGCGGCTGCGGTCGAGGGGCATCGTCAGGACGAACTCCTTGCGGTTTTCGATTACCTGAATCTTCCACTCGCGACCCCACTCCTTAAAAACGTTTTCGCAGACGATAGGCTTGCCGCCATCCACGCAGACGGCAAATCTGTTGCTGCGGTCGGTGGCGACAGGCCACATCGGGACTACGGAGATGCAGAGGCTGACGGAGTCGGCATTATCGTCTAATGTTGCGGCAGGGATGGTAATGTCGATGCTGCCCGAAGCCTTCACATCGAGTGGCTGCCCCAACTGCAAGGCTTTCCAGTCGGTGCCGATTCCGTCGAGCAAACGGAAAGGCTCTTTGACGGATAGAGACGCAAGGTCAATCTGATGACGTAATTCCGGATGACGCTGGTTGTCGGGCAGACGATAGGTGTCAGTGGGCTTATCGGTAAATTCAGGCATCTGATGATAAAGAGCGGTATAGCCTGGCGGCACCTCCGAAATCATCTGGTTCCATTTCCCGTCGAGCTGGCTGTTGTAGCGGTCTATGAGCTGTTGCAGTTGCCGACAGGCATCTCTCGACTGCTGGGCGAAAGCCTGGTTGCCGGTCTCGTGGTTAGCCTGAGAATAGAGGAACTTGCGGTTCATCTGATAGGCAGAATGCACTGCATAGCCGAGCATCTCGAAGAGGGCCGGACGCAGTGCCGGTGCCACCTCGCGCTCAACGGCATCGTAGGCAAAGCAGATGTCCTGATAGCCGACGAGCCGCTTCTGCGCCGTGCCTGTCTCAAAGGAGAAATCGGTGTCGTGTAGCCGCGCATACTCTGGCTCGTCCCACTCCATCTCGTAGCCCATAAACTCCGGTTTGCGATCCCATGCGAGCCGGTAGTATTCGTCGAGGATGTACAGGAAGGTCTCGGCATACTGCTGACCGAATATGTTGGCCAGCCACTTGGCTTGATAGCAGTTGGCATTGTCGTAACTGAACGCCGTGAAGTCGTAGGCCATGTCCATGAACATCTGAGTCTCTATCTCCATAGGTTTGATGTCGCCCACATTGAGTAGCCAATAGCGGTCGGCTCCAGCACTGTAGGCCTTCAGCAACTCCTCGTACATCAGCATGGGGGCGGTGGTGGAGAGCCACAAATTGTCGTGGGGCACGCCGCAATAGCTCAGGTGGTAGTACACGCCGCTGCCGCCGCTTCGGCGCTGCTCGGCCGTATTGCTCACGCGCTTCATATAGCCGTAGTTGTCGTCGGGCCATACAAGCGTGATGTCGTCCGGCACACGCAGTCCTGCATCATAGATGTCGAGTGTCTCCTTGTAGGGCACGAATATCTGTGGCAGTTTCGTAATCTTCTGCTTTTTATGTTTCGTGAGGATGTTGCGCTGCTCAGCGAACACTTTCTCCAGTGTGCGGGCGCGGTCTCTGGGGTCGGTGCTACCCTTCATGGCCTCATCGTGCAGGCCGCGCATCCCCATCGTATAGATATTTTCATATTGAGCCGTCTCTCGGATGCGGTCGTCTAGCTTCTTCAGGATGGTTTGGCTGTTCGTCTCGTAGTTCCACTCGCCGTCGCGCTCCTTGCTCCATTCCGACGGGGCAGCATTGTTGAAGAGCAGCGGCTCGCAGTGGCTCGTGGTAATCATGATGCCCCACTTGTCGGCCACCCGCTGACTCTCCGGATGACTGTAGAACGCTCCCGTGCAAGTATGCATGGCTGGTGCAAGCATGTTGCCCTTCAGACGGAGGATGAGCTCGCAGACGCGGTCATAGGTTTTGGGACCAATGTCGCCAAGCTCTTTCTCGTAGGTTGTAGCAGCCCAGGTCTTCAGGCCCCAGTCCTCATCGTTGATAAAGATGCCACGATATTTCACGCTTGGTGACTTGCTCACCATGTTCTCCTCATAATCATAGACACGCCTGTTGCTTTTGTCAGCAGGCACGTCGGCCCACCAATACCAAGGACTGACGCCTATTTGCTCGCTGACATGCAGCACACCATAGGCCATTCCCCGCGCATCCGAGCCGGTGATGTAGAGGTCGCCACCTGATTTCGTGTCGATGGCGTACCGTTCCCACGTGCCTTGCAACTCGCGATGCAGGCGGTTGTGCTTCACGGTGCCTATCACAACGTTTGAGCCGCCCCTGCGCCGAGTGCTTACCGAAGGTCTAATGCCCGATACGCGCTCTATATCGTCGGCCAGCACCTCAGTCATCTGACGGGCCAGCGGCGTGTCGCCTTCATGATAGACCAGGGTTGCCTTCGTCAGGTCAATTCCCTTACTCACCTGTGCCGTCGCCCCAATAGCGAGCCACAGAACGCAAAAAAGCATCAACACTTTTTTCATTGTCCTCTGTTATTTTCGTTTTTGTTCAATATCGGTTTCTTGTTCTGCAAGCAGAAACAAGTTAATTACCTCACTTCTGCCTGCTCAATGTATTTTGTTCATATTGCGGATATAATCAAGTTTTGCTGCTACCAAGGCACTGTCGCCGGGCAGTTGGTAGCGGCAGTTGCCAGAAGGCGAAGGGGTGAAAGTAGTAACCGCATGAGAATCAATGCTTACCGTGCCTCGCCCGGTTCTGCATCATTGCATGACTGCTTTTGGAGTCCAGTTGTTGAAGAAACGCAGCACTTTCTCCTTGTTGTAGCCCTGTCCCTCTTCCAAGAAACTTGAATCTTGAATATGAACGACTTTACCGTCTTCACCCAACACTACAAAAACGGGATAACCGAAGCGGCCACAGTTGTCAAGACGCTTCATCAGTTCTGCTGCCTGCCGAGCCTTTGCCTCACCCTCTGATTTGCGGGGATTATAGTTCACGTGAATGTAGACGAAGTTGTCGGCAATCACTTTGCTGACTGTGGTGTCATTCGTGATGAAGTCAGCAAATCGCAGACACCAAGGACACCAGTTGCCGCCCACTTGACAGACGACAAACTTTCCTTCCAACTTGGCTTTTGCAACAGCCTGGTCTATCTGCTCGATGGGGTTGATATCTTCATTGTAAACTTTCTTCAAACCTTGCGCATTTGTCGTCAACACAAAGAGGACGGTGAATAGGGTAAAAACAGCTTTCTTCATAAACTTATTTAATTTAGGTGCAAAGTTAGCGTTTTTTTCTCAGAATTCATCCAAAATGAGTAAAAACCCTACCAAATTGGGTTCAAATGCACACGAAAATGTTCCCCAGATGTTCCCCGAAAAAATCGGAAAGTTGGGGAACATAGACAAAAAAAGCCGCTAACCCGTTGAGGATTAACGACTTACATTTTGGCAGGTTGCGGAGAGAGAGGGATTCGAACCCCCGGTACCTCTCGGTACGACGGTTTTCAAGACCGTTGTAATCGACCACTCTACCATCTCTCCTTGTTTGCTTGATTTGGGCTTTTGGTCGAAAAGCGGTTGCAAAGGTAGTGTTTTTCGTTTAAAATGCAAAGTAGGTGATGCAAAGTTTTCGTGGATTTAAGCAATTTTAACGGAAGAGATGAAAAACTCTCAACGCTCACCCTCTCAACTCTCACTGAAAAGTTGTACCTTTGCACCATGATTTATCCGAAGAATTTCGAAAACAAGATCGGCTTTACCGAGATACGCCGCTTGCTTCGGGGAGAATGTTTGTCGACACTAGGTAGTGAACGTGTCGACCAGATTGCTTTTTCCGCCGACGCCGACGAGGTGAACGAATGGCTGTTGCAGGTTCGTGAATTCCGGCGTATTCAGGAGGAAGAAGACGATTTCCCGTTGAATTATTTCTTTGACGTGCGAGCATCTATTGCCCGCATACGTCTGGAAAACACTCACCTGGAAGAAAGTGAGCTCTTCGACCTGCGCCGCTCCTTGGAAACCATCTTCGACATTGTGAAATTCCTTCGGACGAGAAAAGACCAGCGCGAAGACTGGCAGGCAGAAAGCCGTCCGGCAGCACCCACCTACCCCGCCCTCCATCGGCTAACGGAAGACGTGGTTACATTTCCCGACCTCATTCGTCGCATCGACCAGCTGCTCGACAAATTCGGTCATCTTCGCGACAATGCCTCACCCGAGCTGTTGCACATCAGACAATCGCTGGCCCGAACGGAGGGCACCATTTCACGCACACTCTATTCGATTCTCAGAGCCGCGCAGAGCGAGGGCGTCGTCGACAAAGACGTCACACCCACGATGCGCGACGGCCGTCTTGTGATTCCTGTTGCACCAGGCTTGAAGCGAAAGATCAAGGGTATTGTGCACGACGAGTCGGCATCGGGTCGTACGGTATTCATTGAGCCCACCGAGGTGGTAGAGGCCAACAACAAGATTCGCGAGTTGGAAGCCGAGGAGCGCCGTGAGGTCATCCGCATCCTGACGGAGTTCAGCAAGGAGGTACGCCCACATGTGAGCGACATCCTGGCATCCTACCAGTTCCTGGCCGCTATCGACCTGATACGTGCGAAGGCAGAGCTGGCCCGACAGATGCAAGCCATCGAGCCTGTTGTGGACAAGCAGCCCTACATGGATTGGATTCGAGCCATACACCCCTTGTTGCAGAACTCCTTGGAGAAACAAGGCAAGCAAGTGGTGCCGCTCGACATTCGTCTGCACGACCCGAAAGAAGAGAAGGACAGCAAGACACAAGGGCGCCTGCTCATCATCTCCGGCCCCAACGCCGGCGGTAAATCGGTGTGTCTGAAGACAGCCGGACTCTTGCAGTATATGGTGCAATGCGGCCTGTCGGTTCCCATGAGCGAACGCTCGCAACTGGGTGTGTTTCAGAATATTATGATTGACATCGGCGACGAGCAAAGCATCGAAAACGACCTTTCCACCTATTCGAGTCACTTGCTGAACATGAAGCACATGATGCGGCAAGCCGACGAACACACGCTCCTGCTCATCGACGAGTTTGGTGGAGGCACTGAGCCGCAGATCGGCGGCGCTATCGCCGAAGCTGTTCTGAAGCAATTCTGGCAGAAGAAAACCTTTGGTATCATCACCACCCACTACCAGAACTTGAAGCATTTTGCCGAAGGACACCCCGGCGTTGTGAATGGTGCGATGCTCTACGACCGCAACCAGATGCAGGCCCTTTTCCAGTTGAGTATCGGACAGCCCGGCTCATCGTTTGCGATAGAGATTGCCCGCAAGACGGGCATTCCTGAGGAAGTCATCAACGATGCCTCAGACATCGTGGGCCGCGACTACATACAAAGCGACAAATATCTGCAGGACATCGTTCGCGACAAGCGCTACTGGGAGGGCAAGCGCCAGACCATTCATCAGCGCGAGAAGGATATGGAGCGCACCATCGAGCGATACGAGAGCGACCTCACCGATATTGAAAAGAGCCGTAAGGAAATTCTGCAGCGAGCCCAGGAGCAAGCTGAGGAACTCCTTCGCGAGAGCAACAAGCGCATAGAGAACGCTATCCGTGAGATTCGTGAAAGCCAGGCACAAAAGGAGGAGACGCGCCGCATCCGCGAGGAATTGGAAGCCTTCCGTGCCGACATTCAGGACTTGGACACACGGGCCGAGGACGAGAAGATTGCCAAGAAAATCGCTCAGCTGCAGGCCCGCAAGGAGCGCAAGGAGAAAAGGAAAAAGGAGAAGAGCCAGAACCAATCCCTTCAGCAAGGAGGAAGCAACGAAGGTGCAACAACAGCCGCCGACAAGCCGAAGTCTGCTGCCGAAGAAACATTGGTCGTCGGAGCCACCGTACGCATCAAGGGTCTGCAGTCTGTTGGCCACATCGAGAGCATCAACGGCAAGATGGCAACAGTGATTTTCGGAGATATGCGTACGAAGATGCGCCTGGAACGACTGGAGCCTGCCGTCGAGACGAAATCGAAAACCGAGGACCGCAAGGAGAGCCTCAACGCCTATAGCATCAGCCGCGAGACACGCGAGACCATCGACTCCCACCGCCAGAACTTCCGGCAGGACCTCGATGTGCGCGGCATGCGTGGCGACGAAGCCCTGAATGCTGTCACCTATTTCATTGACGACGCCATCCTCATGGGTATGAGCCGCGTGCGCATCCTTCACGGTAAGGGCAACGGCATCCTACGCCAGCTCATCCGCCAGTATCTCGCCACCGTTCCCAACGTCACCCACTATGCCGACGAACACGTGCAGTTTGGCGGAGCCGGCATCACGGTGGTAGACTTGTAAAGAAGTTCTTTCCCCGCTTCGCTCTGAAAGCGCCCCTGCGGGTCGAGCGGAGACGTTGTGACTTGCATTGATATTAAAAAATCATTTCTAACCATTTATGAAGAAAAGCATACTATTCACTATCATCCTTGCATGCACACTCAGCATGCAGGCGCAGACCTATCAGCCGTCGCCAGAAATACAGCAGGCACAACGGGAGTTCCAAGACAAGAAGTTCGGTATCTTCCTGCATTGGGGCATCTACTCGATGCTCGGACAAGGCGAATGGGTGATGCAGAATCGAAACATCAACTACCAGGAGTATCCGAAGATTTCAGCAGGTTTCTATCCTTCCAAGTTCAATGCCGACGAATGGGTGCAGGCCATCAAGGCCTCCGGGGCGAAGTACATCACCATCACCTCGCGCCACCACGATGGTTTCGCGATGTGGAACTCGGCAGCGAGCGACTACAACATCGTGAAGGCCACACCCTTCAAGCGCGATGTGCTGAAAGAGCTCAGCGAAGCCTGTCAGCGACACGGAATAGCCCTGCACTTCTACTACTCCCACCTCGACTGGGGACGTCTCGACTATCCGCTGGGACGCACAGGACTCGGCACGAGCCGCCCGAAAGACCAACAGGACTGGAAACACTACCAGAAGTTCATGAACGACCAGCTGACCGAGCTGCTCACACAGTATGGTCCCATCGGTGCCATCTGGTTCGACGGCGTGTGGGACCACGACAGCGACGCCACCCCCTTCGACTGGCAGCTACGGCCGCAATACGACCTCATCCACCGACTGCAGCCCTCTTGCCTGGTGGCCAACAACCACCACCTCGTGCCCTTCGACGGCGAGGATGTACAAATCTTCGAACGCGACCTGCCTGGCGAGAACAAAGCCGGCTATTCGGGCGAGAACGGCGTGAGCAAGACGCTGCCGCTGGAGTCGTGCGAAACCATGAACCGCACGTGGGGATATAACATCACCGACTCCCTCTACAAAACACCTAAGGAAATCATCCACCTGCTCGTAGGAGCAGCCGGGCGTAATGCCAACCTGCTGCTGAACATCGGTCCCGAGCCCAATGGTGAGCTGCCCGCAGAAGCTGTCAGCCGACTGAAGGCCGTCGGCGAGTGGATGGGCCAATACGGCGAGACCATCTACGGCACCCGTGGAGGCGAAGTGGAGCCCCATCCCTGGGGAGTGACCACTCGCAAGGACAACCACCTGTTCGTACACATCCTCGACCTGCAAGACAGCGGGCTGTTCCTTCCCTTAAAGAATAATAAGGTGAAGCGAGCCTGCGAGTTCGTCAGCCGCAAGGCTGTGAAGTTCACGCGCGTCGACGGCGGCATCGTCCTGCAGCTTGGCCAGAAGCCTTCGGACATCGACTACGTGGTAGAATTGCAGTTCTAAGTAGGAACCAATGCTGTCCAGACAAAGGCTGTCCAAAAAACGATTCAAATCAGAAACCATTCAAATCAGAAGCAGATTCAAATCAGAAACAGATTCATTTATTTTCATACCTTATCTTAATCTTATTTTATGAAAAGTATTTTAAAGTATCTTGGCTTCGACGAGGCCAAACACAAAGTGAGAACCGAGTTGATGGCTGGTCTCACAACGTTTCTAACCATGAGCTACATTCTGGCCGTCAACCCGCTCATTCTGGGCGAGGCGGGGATGGACAAAGGAGCCGTCTTCTCGGCTACGGTGGTTGCAGCAGCCATTGCAACGATTGTGATGGCTTTCTATGCTCGCCTACCGTTTGCGTTGGCATCGGGAATGGGACTGAATGCGTTCTTTGCCTACACTCTGGTCATCGTAATGGGCTTCACGTGGCAACAGGCTTTGGCCGCTGTCTTCGTCGAGGGTATCGTTTTCATTCTGCTCACCGTCTTCCGTGTGCGTGAAGCAATCGTGAACGCCATCCCGCTGAACCTGCGCTATGCTATCTCAGTGGGTATCGGTCTGTTCATTGCCATCATCGGACTGAAGAATGGCGGAATCATCGTGAAGAGCGATGCCACCGTGACGACACTGGGCCCGTGGACAGCCACCTCGCTGTTGGCAATGGGCGGCATCCTCTTGGGTGGTGTGTTGATGGCACTCAAAGTGCGTGGTGCATTGTTCTACACCATCATTGCCCTGACCATTATCGGCATTCCCTTTGGGGTGACACAGATACCTGAAGGCTTCACGCTGCTGAGCATGCCCACCTCAATGGAGCCCGTGGCCTTCCAACTTGACTTCTCACGCTTCCTGAGCCTAGACCTTGAGTACTACGTCATCGTCTTCACGCTGGTGTTCATGGACCTCTTCGACACGCTGGGCACGCTCATCGGAGCTGCGACGAGCGCAGGAATGGTAGAAAAGAACGGCCGCATTCACGGTCTGAACCGAGCCCTGATGGCCGACGCCGTAGGCACCACGATAGGCGCCCTCTGCGGAACCTCCACCGTGACCACCTATGTGGAGAGCACCACAGGTATTGCAGCAGGCGGTCGTACGGGCCTTACCTCGCTCACGGTAGCCATGTTGTTCCTTCTTGCCTTGTTCTTCTCGCCCTTCTTCCTCATCATCCCCTCTGCCGCCACAACGAGTGCGCTGGTGTTGGTGGGCGTTCTGATGATGGGCTCGGTGACGAGAATCGACCTGAGGGACTTCACTGAGGCGCTGCCTTGCTTCATCACCATCTTGATGATGCCCTTCACCGCTAGCATTGCTGAAGGCATTGTGCTGGGTATGCTTAGCTATGTACTCGTGAAGGTTTTCTGTGGCCGCTATCGCGAAATTTCGGTGGCGATGTACATCCTTGCGGTGTTCTTTGTGTTGAAGTATGTGGCACCACTCATCTAACCGTCCCAAAACGCTGATATTCAACCAACTCGATATTCAATAATTCATGATATTCAATAATCCCAATTATTCAAAATTTATGAAAAAACAACTCATAACTGCCGTGCTGCTACTGATGAGCATAGCTACGCAAGCACAGAATGTGCAGCTGCACTACGACTTCGGACGCTTCATCTATCCCGACGAAGAGGCTGGACGACAGAAAGTTACGATGACGCTGGAACAGTTCAAGGCCGACAAGTGGGGTTCGTGGTACTACTTTGTTGACTTTGATCTGAGCCGTAAGTTCACGGAAGGTGCCTACACCGAGATTTCACGCGAGTTCAACATCGGCAAGAAAGGCTTTGCAGCACATGTGGAGTACGACGGCGGACTGAATCGTTTCGGCAGTTTCCAGCAGGCAGGACTCCTCGGTGGTGCCTGGAATGGTCACAATGCCGACTTCTCTACAACTTACTCCTTGCAACTCCTCTACAAGCGTTTCTTCAAGAGCTACCCATACACCCGCGCTTACAACAGCGTGCAGTTGACGGGTGTGTGGAGCACAACGTTTGCCGAAGGCAAATGCACGTTTGCCGGCTTCTTCGACTTCTGGCGTGGTGAAAAAGCTAATGGCCACGGCCAGCTTGTTTTTCTCTCCGAGCCCCAGCTGTGGTACAATGTGACGCCCCACCTCAGCTTCGGTTCAGAGGTAGAAATCAGCAGCAACTTCATCTACAACACCTACAACGACAAGTCGTTCTTCGTGAATCCCACCATCGCAGCAAAGTGGAACTTCTAACCCCAACACCTATCACCCTATGAACAATAACAATCTTTCCGCCCCCCGCATGACCATCGTGGGCATCCAGTTCCTCTTTGTAGCCTTCGGCTCCACGGTGCTGGTTCCCCTGCTTGTTGGTCTCGACCCAGCCACAGCCCTCTTCACGGCAGGTATGGGCACGTTTATATTCCATCTCGTCACCAAAGGCAAGGTGCCTATCTTCCTCGGTTCCAGCTTCGCCTTCATTGCACCCATCATCGCAGCATCAAAGCAATGGGGCATGCCTGGCACACTGGCAGGCATCATTGGCGTTTCGCTGGTCTATTTCATCATGTCGGCACTCATCAAGTGGCAGGGACAGAAACTGCTCAACCGCCTGTTCCCACCCGTCGTCATCGGTCCCGTCATCATTCTCATTGGACTTTCGCTGTCGCCCGCTGCCGTCAACATGGCGAAGGAAAACTGGCTGCTTGCCCTGATCTCACTGGCTACTGCCATCATCGTGCTCACACTGGGGCGCGGCCTGTTGAAGCTCGTCCCTGTAGTTTGTGGCATCATCGTTGGCTACATCGTTGCCCTGTGCCTGGGTGTTGTCGATCTTTCCAACGTTAGCACTGCCCCATGGTTTGCGCTGCCACCAAGCATCAGTCACTTCCAGTTGCCGCAGTTTGCCTGGGAGCCGTTCCTCTTCATGATTCCCGTGGCTATTGCTCCGGTCATCGAACACATTGGTGACGTCTACGTTGTGAGTGCCGTAGCCGATAAGGACTTTGTGAAAGATCCCGGTTTGCACCGCACCATGTTCGGTGATGGTCTGGCTTGTCTCTTTGCCGCGTTCTTCGCAGGCCCTCCCGTGACCACCTATAGCGAGGTGACAGGTGCCATGCAGATCACACGCGTCACCAGTCCAAAGGTCATCCGCATCGCTGCCGGAACTGCAATCGTGTTCTCTGTCTTGGGCAAGCTCAGCGCCCTGCTGCAGAGCATTCCCAGTGCCGTGCTTGGAGGAATCATGCTACTGCTCTTCGGCACCATTGCCTCTGTGGGTGTACAGAACCTCATTCACAACAAAGTGGACCTCAATTCCACGCGAAACATTATCATTGTCAGTATCACCCTCACGCTGGGCATCGGCGGAGCCATCTTCAACTTCGGTTCGTTCTCCCTTAGCGGCATCGGTCTCTCAGCGCTGTCAGGCGTATTGCTGAACCTCATCCTGCCGAGAGAAAAGTCAGAACAATAATTTTCAACCCAACTACAAACTAAACAACATGAAAGATTTCAAGTATTATGCTCCGACGGAAGTAGTATTCGGTGAACACGCCGAAGAGAAGATTGGCAGTCTGGTGAAGCGCTACGGCGGTACAAAGGTGCTCGTTCACTATGGTGGACAAAGTGCCATCCGCTCAGGACTGCTCGACAAAGTGTGCAACCTGCTCAAGGAAGAGGGCATCCCCTTCGTCACGCTGGGCGGCGTCGTGCCCAACCCTCGCCTGTCGAAGGTGCACGAGGGCATCGACCTCTGCCGCCGCGAAGGTGTCGACTTCCTGCTTGCCGTAGGTGGAGGCAGCGTCATCGACTCCGTGAAGGCCATCGGCTACGGTGTTCCCTACGACGGCGACGTGTGGGACTTCTATCTGGGCAAGGCCACTCCGCAGGCGATGCTGCCGCTGGCCACCGTGCTCACCATTCCTGCTGCAGGCAGCGAGATGAGCAACTCCAGCGTCATCACCAACGAGGACGGCGACGTGAAGCTGGGCTACTCCCACGACCTCTCGCGCCCGAAGTTTGCCATTATGAATCCCTGCCGCACGTTCACGCTGCCACCCTACCAGACGGCAGCCGGCGTCACCGATATCATGATGCACACGATGGAGCGCTACTTCTCGCACGACAACGATATGACGCTCACCGACGCACTCGCCGAGGCTCTGCTGCGCACGATGAAGGATGCCATCTTTGCCGTGCTAAAAGACCCCTGCGACTATCGCAACCGCGCACAGATCATGTGGGGCAGCAGCCTCGCCCACAACGACCTCACAGGCTGTGGACTCACCGGCGACTGGGCTACCCACGAGCTGGAACACGAGCTCAGCGGAATGTTCGACGTCACCCACGGAGCCGGCCTCGCAGCCATCTGGCCAAGCTGGGCACGCTATGTGTATCGTGAGGACGTGAGCCGCTTCGTGCAGTTTGCCGTGAATGTGATGGATGTGCCCAACGACTTCGGCAATCCCGAAGCCACCGCCCTGAAGGGTATTGAGGCAATGGAGAAGTTCTATCACGCCATCGGAATGCCTATCAACATCCATGAGCTCATCGGCCGTGAAGCCACCGACGACGAGATTCGCGAGATGGTGCGGAAGTGCAGCCGTAACTACACGGCTACGCAGGGCAGCTTCAAAGTGCTGAAGCCTGAGGATATGGAGGAAATCTATAAGATGGCAAGGTAAAGGAGCCGAAGGCTCGTGTAAAGACGCTGCGCGTCGAGTAAGGAGCCTGCGGCTCGTGTAAGGATGCTTCGCATCGTGTAAAGCCTTACAGCTTTCTGACCACTCGGCAGGGATTGCCTACGGCGATGCAGCCGTCTGGAATATCATTGACGACAACCGATCCAGCACCAATGGTGACGTTGTCGCCAATTTTTATGCCTGGCAGAATGGTCACGCTGCCACCAATCCACACATTGTTGCCAATGGTGACGGGGAGTGCCCACTCACGGCGCGAATTGCGCTCCACGGGGTCGGTGCTGTGACAGGCGGTATAGATGCTCACGTTGGGTCCGATGAAGCAGTCGTCGCCAATGGTGACGGGCGCCTCATCGAGCACGGTGAAGTTGAAGTTAGCGAAGAAGCGGCGCCCCACACTGATCTGCTTGCCGTAGTCGCAATAGAACGGCTGGTTGATGATGATCTGGTCGTCGGCCACATGCCCGAGCAACTGCTTGAGCATACGCCGTTTCGCTTCGTTGTCGGTTGGGCGCAGCAGGTTGTAGTCGTGAATGATGTCCTTCACGGCATTCAGCTCTCGCAGCAATTCTTCGTCGACAGCCGAATACAATTCACCAGCCAGCATTTTCTCTTTCTCGGTCATCATATATAAAGTTAAAGGACGCTGCGCGTCGGGTAAAGTGTAAGGACGCTACGCGTCGTGTAAATTGTGTAAAGAGCCTACGGCTCGTGTAACCCCCCACGCATCACACCCCACACGTAGGGGCAGACCCCCGTGTCTGCCCGTCGTTTTTAGGGGATTGTGTGCCCATTGTTCGGGCAGACACAGGGGTCTGCCCCTACGGATGGATGCAAACGCAGGCGTGGGTAATCACAATTATAAATTATAAATTATTAATTATTAATTGTCAATTATTTCGTTCCCACGATCTTCGTCTTCGGCAACGTGGCATTGCGGCGACGCACCACCGTGACCACACTCTGCGCCAGCGCGAGGAAGGCCTGACCCGACAAATTGTCGGGCCGGAGGGCAGTGGGTGTTCCCTGGTCGCCATCGTCGCAGATGCTCTGCACGATAGGAATCTGAGCGAGCAACGGCACCTGCATCTCCTCGGCCAGCTGCTTGCAGCCCTCGCGGCCAAAGAGGTAGTAGCGGTTCTCGGGCAGCTCGGCAGGCGTGAACCACGCCATGTTCTCCACCAATCCCAGGATGGGCACGTTCACCTTGTCGTTGCGATACATGTCAATACCCTTACGGGCATCGGCAAGCGCCACTTGCTGTGGTGTCGACACGATGATGGCACCCGTGATGGCGAGTGTCTGCAGGAGCGTCAGGTGGATGTCGCTCGTGCCCGGCGGCGTGTCGAGAATCAGGTAGTCGAGAGCACCCCAGTCGGCATCGCCGATGAGCTGCTTCAGCGCACCCGTGGCCATTCCGCCACGCCAGAGCGTTGCCGTCTGCGGGTCAACGAAGAAGCCTATGCTCAGCAGCTTCACGCCATACTTCTCAACGGGAACAATCAGGTCGCGACCATCCTTGTTGATGGCATACGGACGGGCATCCTCCACGCCGAACATCTTTGTCATCGACGGACCAAAGATGTCGCAGTCCAACAGTCCCACGCGGTAGCCCAGCCGAGCCAGCGCGATGGCGAGGTTTGCCGACACCGTCGACTTACCCACACCGCCCTTGCCTGAGCTCACGGCGATGATGTTCTCCACCTCGGGCAGCAGCTTGTCGACCGACGGCCGCGCAGCCTTCTTGAACTCGGTCTCTATCTCCACCTCCACGTCCTTGCCACAATAGTACTTGATGGCAGCCTCGGCGGCCTTCACCGTAGAGCGCAGGAACGGGTCGGTGTCGCGTTCGAACAGCAGCACTACCTTTGTGCTCCACACACCACGCTCGCGGTCGAAGCCCACGCTGGGCGTGTCGGCCACCATCTCGCTCTCCACGAGGTTCTTCTTCGTACCGGCATACGTCACCGTAGCCAGTGCTTCCATCACTTTCTTCGGATAGATTGCTTCCATATCTTGTTATAATTTTGTTTTTCCAGTGCAAAAGTAATGCTTTTTTCGCAATATTTTCGTATTTTTGCATAGAAATCTGCTCGGAATGACGAAAAATGATGAACATCAGACTGGTTTCTTGACTCGTGTGGAGGACATGGTAGCACCGCGATTCTGCGTGGGCTGCCGCTATCGGCTCTCAGAGGGCGAGCAGTTTGTCTGCACCAACTGCCTGCAGAAGACTGAGCGCACCGACTTCGCCCGGCACCCCACCGACAACCTCATGGCACGCATGCTATGGGCACGCACCAATGTGCAACGGGCAGCAACCGCCTTCCACTATCGTCCCTCGTCGGCGCTGAGCTTTGCCATTCAGGAGCTGAAGTACAACCATAAGCCCGAGCTCGCCCGATACATCGGACAGCTTGCGGCCAAGGAGCTCATTCGCTCCGATTTCCTTGAAGACATCGATGCCTTCGTGCCCGTTCCCATCACACGCGAGCGATGCCTTGAGCGCGGCTACAACCAGAGCCTGCTCATCGCCGAGGGCATGCGTGACGTCACGGGCATTCCCATCCTGGACGAAGTGCTCGAGCGCACATTCTTCCTGAAGAGTCAGACACAAATGAGCATGCTGCAGCGACAAACGAACGTGGCAGGCGCCTTCCGCCTCGCCGACGGCGAAGCCCTGCGCAACAAGCACATCCTCCTCGTCGACGACGTGATGACCACCGGTGCCACCATGAGTGCCTGCTGCCTGGAGCTGCAGCAAGCCCCCGACGTCCGCGTCAGCGTGTTCGCCCTTGCCCTCACCCAATTATGAACGTGGAGCCCCTCTAAAATTGCATATTTATACATTTTGGACAAACTAGCCAAAATGTATATTTATGCATAAGGAAAATTCATAAATAAACGGTGTCGCGAAATGCGACACCCCTCCATGAAGAACCAGCACCCCTAAACAGGGTGGTGATTTGCAGGTCATCAAGCTAAACTTACACCCCATTCTGATTACAGATTACAGATTACAGTTTTGTAGGGAAGGGGTGAAAGAGGGTGAAAAAGAAGGTTACTATTTATATATAATATAATTAATTATATATATAATAGTAAATATTTTTACTTACATATTTTGATGTTTTTCAAGTTCGCGACCCAGATGATGGGCTCATAAATAAACTGTAATCTGTAATCTGTAATCAGAATGGGGTTAAAATGGTAGTTTACATGGGGTTGTAAAATCGCCTGAAACACCTTTGCACACAATGTTTTCACAAAGGTGCTCTGTAACTACTTGATACATAGTAAGATACAGCACCGATGCAAAATTTTTCCAAAATTTCCTGCTTATAAATTGTAAGTTTCAAGATTTTTTCGTAACTTTGCGCTTGCAAAGAAGATGTTCAGGCAACGACGTTTTCGCGTCCAAAATTGACCGGTCAGGATGCCGAATCCGCCCACGCCACGCTCCCAACTGCACAAAACAATATGAATCTTGAAACCTTTAACCGTAAACCACACACCCACCAAACAATAATGAATCCATCGCCCGCACCACCAACGAATCCCACCACACAGAACGGGCAGACACAGGGGTCTGCCCCTACACGTATGGAGCATAGCTCCAGTGCATACGGAGCATAGCTCTACATCCTACGGAGCATGCCTCCTTATCCTACGGAGCATAGCTCTATATACTAACAAAATGTAAAAACGGCGGGCATCTGACACGAATTCCAGTTTTTTTCACTATCTTTGCAAGATAATCATCATAAAACGAACACGATCATGAAAAGAGTACTATTCTCAATGACGCTGCTTTGGGCAACCATTCTCCTGGCAGCATGCACACAGAACAAGCAGACGGCAGAAGGCGCTAACGCTGCCGACTCTGCCCAGGCAGGCAAGGCCACCGTCTACGTGACACGCAACATCACGCCGGAGGCGCTGGTGAAGATCTACGAGGCACTGGGTCGCAAAGCCGAGGGACGCGTAGCCGTGAAGATTTCCACCGGCGAGTCGGGCAACCCGAACTACCTGAAGCCTGAGCTCATCGGACTGCTGGTGGACCAGGTGAACGGCACCATCGTGGAGTGCAACACCGCCTACGAAGGCCGCCGCAACACCTTCGAGGCTCATTGGCAGACCATCAAGGAGCACGGCTTCACACCCCGCTTCAAGGTGGACCTGATGGACGAGGAGGGTGAGTTCAACATCCCCGTGAAGGACTCCACGCACATCAAGTACGACATCGTGGGCTCGCACCTGAAGAACTACGACTTCATGATCAACCTCGCCCACTTCAAGGGACACCCGATGGGCGGCCTGGGCGGTGTGCTGAAGAACGCGAGCATCGGCGTGGCATCGGCCAACGGCAAGGCGAACATCCACACGGCAGGCTATCAGCAGGTGGTGGAAGGGCTGTGGAACCACGTGGAGAATCAGGACGGCTTCCTGGAGTCGATGGCTGCAGCTGCACAGGCCGTACACGACTACTTCGGTGAGGGCAAGCGCGTCGTCTACATTGCCGTGATGAACAACATGACCGTCGACTGCGACTGCGTGGCAACGCCTGAGCCCGTGAAGCTGAAGGACTACGGCATCCTCGCCTCCCTCGACCCCGTGGCACTCGACCAGGCATGCGTCGACATCGTCTTCAACATGCAGGCCAGCGAGGACAACGACAACCGACCGCTCATCGAGCGCATCAACCAGCAACACGGCATCCACACCATTGAGTGGGCCGAGAAAATCGGGCTGGGCACGCGCCAGTACGACCTGGTGAGCATCGACGAATAAGGAGCATCCGTTCTCTCTTTAGCAAGAACAAAAAAACAAAACAACTCGAATGAAACGACTGTTCTCTATCATATTGGCTATCTGGGCGTGCAGCACGCTGTTGCATGCAGGTTCTCTTGTGTGGTTCGACGGCCATTCGCACGTGGGCTATGTGGCACAATCGCACTATTCGCCCGTTGTGGAAATTGCTCTCAACATGTTCAGCGAGGACATGCTGGCGGTGACCGGACAGCGCGCGAAAGCCGATGCCAGAGGACGGTTGGAGATCATCGAGCTGAGCGAGCTCACAAACAAGGAGTTCAAGAAGCTGCAGAAGCGCAAGCTGCCCTATCAGAAGGTCATCGCACGGAAGGATGCATTCTACATCGGGGTGCACAACGGACACCTCGTGGTGATGGGTGACGAAGGGCGCGGCACGGCCTACGGCATCCTGGAGCTCTCGCGAATGGCGGGTGTGTCGCCTTGGATATGGTGGGGCGACGTGGTGCCTCTGAAGCGCAAACGACTGGAGGTGGACGACCGCTTCGCCACGCTGCAGCAGCCATCGGTGGAGTTCCGCGGCATCTTCATCAACGACGAAGACTTTAGCCTGCGCCCCTGGGCAGGCGGCGACATCGGTCCGAAGACCTACGAGAAGCTGTTCGAGTTGCTCCTGCGCCTGCGTGCCAACACCATCTGGCCGGCTATGCACGAGGGTACGACGGCCTTTTTCCAGAAGAAGGGAAACCGCGAGCTGGCACGCAAGTTCGACATCTACGTGGGCTCGAGTCATTGCGAGCCGATGCTGCGCAACAACGTAGCCGAATGGAACACGAAGAGACTGGGCGACTACAACTTCTTCACCAACCGCCAGCGCGTGCTCGGCTACTGGCAGGAGCGCGTCGACGAGACCCGCGACATGCAGGCCATCTACACGCTGGGCATGCGCGGCATCCACGACGGTGCGATGGAAGGTGCACAGACGATGGAACAGAAGGTGAAAGGCCTCACCGACGTCATCAGCCAACAATACAAGATGCTGACTCCCGTTGCCTCTCCATCGCCTGCAGCGAAGGAAACAAAGAAAAGCCAGACTGCAGGAGCAACGTCAAAAGCCTCCCCTACAGAGGGAGGTTTGAAGAGGGCTCCAATGGTGTTCATTCCCTACAAGGAGGTGCTCGACATCTATGAGAACGGCGTACGCGTGCCAGACGACGTGATGCTCATGTGGTGCGACGACAACTACGGCTACCTCACGCGTCTGCCCGACTCGCTGGAGCAGCGGCGCAAGGGTGGTCACGGCATCTACTACCACCTGTCGTACTGGGGACGTCCACACGACTATCTGTGGCTCTCCACCACGCAGCCTGGCCTGCTCTACCACGAGATGTCGACCGCCTACCAGCAGGGAGCACGCCGCATGTGGATTGCCAACGTCCACGACCCGAAGGTGGCGGCCTATCAGCTATCGCTGTTCCTCGATATGGCGTGGAACTTTAACAAAGTAGCAGGGCAACAAAGTAACAAAGCAACAGGGTTGGACCACCACCTCGAATCGTGGCTCGCCGAGCAGTTCGGCAAGGAATGCGGCCACAAGCTGTTGCCCGTGATGCGCAAGTTCTACGAGCTCACGGCAGTCAGAAAGCCGGAGTTCATGGGATGGAGCCAGGTGGAACTCGACAAGAAGAAATACCAGCGTGGACTGTCGCCAGCAGGCGACACGGAGTTCAATGCCCTTGCCTTCGGCAACGAGCTGGAACGCTATCTGGGTG
>JAEEGF011889894.1_pt1 | contig 23951 bp, 18 predicted proteins | sample 9134171 | NCBI WGS metagenome assembly JAEEGF01 (sample SAMN16246542, study PRJNA631951) | gut metagenome | biome: gut microbiome; feature: rumen; material: AP-attached | host: Bos | place: Iran: Karaj | collected 2018-10
GGATATCGCCTGCTTAAGATTCTTAGATACTTCCACAAAACAGAAATCACCATCAGCATTTCCTGTGCCGTCCAGAGCATCCTCAAAAGAATGTGAAAACACAAGATACGTCTTATCATTCTCAAAATGCAATGTTCCGTCTACGCATGTCCAGTTATCAGGCGTGAGCCTATCAGAATACAGCTCAAAAGGTCCGGTAGGTGATGATGACTTTAGGACATAAATTCCTTTCTTCATGCCTGGTCCGCCAAATGTGGTCACCAGATAATAACTGTTATCTATTCTGTAACACTCCGGGGCCCAGTAATTTTCCGTGGAAAAGAAATTTTCAGGTCTTTTGAATATCTCTATCGGGCCCTCAAAATTCTCCAGATCATCACTTACATAGCAGTCAAACCCAAAGGCTTCACCCCAGCAGGTTTCACTCCTTGTTCCGTATAAATAGTATTTTCCTTCGTCCACTAATACATATGGATCTCGTATATTGATATCTTCCCGTTTCATTTCTCTTTATCCTACAAACTTTCTGTCAATCATCCTGTAAACCTTCTGTCAATCCTGTATTCAATACCTTCTGCAACATCGACATCAACAGATATTTCTCCACCAACTCGATCTAGTTGTACCCTGATTTGTCCATTGACCGAGTTATAGGTGCACTCAATATGATTCATCGATTCAGGTAAATACGGCTCAATCAAAACCTTCTTAAAGCCAGGTTCCAGAGGCTTGATACCTGCTATCCCGTTGTAGTACCACTCAATTATGTGCCCCATCATATCGTGACAATGCGAACGTGGATTTGACTCCCAATATTCTCCGAGAGTAGTCTCACCATCAAGGATAAAAGCATAATATGATGGATGCTCTTTTTTCATAATGCACTCTGAAATCAGGTCATTCATTCCATACTTTGCAGCTGCCTGTATCACATAAGGAAGACCAACTTCACCTGCCACCAGAGCGCCTCTGCTCTCAATGTTCTCACGCAGGCAATCCGCAATATCAGCCTCAGCATAGTCAGGAACAATCCCCCAATACAGTGGCAGTGCCTGAGTCGCCTGGGTAGTTTTATTACCTTCTTTACGCTTGTCGTACTGCATATAAATATATTTGCCGTTCTCATTCCTGATCAGCAGCTTCTCGTTGTAATTGCTCCTGACCTTTTCGGCAAAAATCCCCAGCGCCCGTGCGTCTTTCTCTTTTCGCAAAAGACCTGCAAACCATTTCAGCGTAACAGCATCAGCATAAAGAAATGCTGTCTCAATATTCTCTCTTGCCAGCTCTCCTTCCGGATTTCCCCAGTCGCCCAGGCCGTGGTTGATGAATCCTTCAGATGTCATCCTGGTCTTGAGATGCTCTAAATATCTCATCCCGGCATCATAGTTTTCCTCAATGATGCTGATGTCTCCATAGAAAAGATAGTGCCACCTTGCTGCCAGGATGATCGAGCTCCCCCAGGGAATGATGTCATAGAAGCTTCCCATCCTGGGCACCGGAAGGACATTAGGTATATAGCAAGGTGCCTGTGACGGAGCCAGGCCATCCCCGGGATAAAAATCTTTTCCCTCAAAGTCCTTAAAGACATCAGATCCTGTGTGCTGACCGTCCCGCATATCCGATAGGAACTTTCTCCACAGCTTATTGCCGTCCTTCATGTACATTATTGCGGCTCCCATAAGATGATTGGGCTCCTGCCACGCAAACCGCTCAATTGTGGGACAATCCGTATGAACACTCAATAAGTTCGCTTCCGCAGTCTTCTCAATCATGTCATAGATTTTGTTGTAGCGTTCGTCATCACAACTGAATGTGCCATCTGTTTTCCACGCTGATGAAATCGCATCGCCAAAGAGCTCTATAACCTCAGCATCACCTTCCATTGCAAAATATCTTCCGGAAAAATAAGTAAATGTCTGTGAAAAAGACTCTTCAGCATCATCCTCCCGGATCACATATGAGATCACATTGCCGATCATCATCCAGTTTTTTGCCATCTGGTCCGGGAGTCCCTTTTTGTCAAGCTTTTCGGCAGGTTTAAAAGACACTTTTACACCTGCTTTGCCTTTCACTTTTGCCCTTAACAATCCGGATATGTTCTGACCCAGGTCATAAACGCGAACACCATCTATTTCACTTATGAGCTTTCCTTTATATGATTTGATAACCTTGATCGCAGGCTGTGTCTGAAGCGTCAGCTCTCCTGCAGGGATATTCTCTGCAGTCACCTGTACTGCCCTTTTCCACTCGTCGCAATCTGCTTCAATTAACTCAGAGCCATATACATTTGTATGCTTTACTTTGTGCTGCTTAACCTGCCAGCTCTCATCAGTTATAACCGCCTCCGACGCACCATCCTCATAATCAATATCCAGCTTCAGATTACATATGAGATATTCACCAAAATTCCTGTATGGATTTGGATTGGGTGGCATGAATTCCGGAAAATGGAAGCTATATCCGAAATCAGTATCCCAGTTAAACCATCCATTCCCGACCTCAATTTCAAGGATGTGACTTCCTGCTGTCATCTCTTTTGTCACATCAAAATCAACGTACAGAACAGTTTTTCTGTAATCAGTCCATCCGGGATCCAGAACATGATCCGACACTTTTTTACCATCAATAAAGAAGTTAAACTGGCCAAGGCCGGTTACAAGTGCATACGCACTCTTAACAGGCCCTGTGACTTCTATTTCTTTTCTTGCGATAAATGGCCTGTTTGTATTATTGGTTATCCATTTCCCTAAATTTTTCATATTATTCATCAATCGCCTTCATATTTTCTTTCATCTTATTGATCTCTGCCCTGTGCTTTTCAATCGTGTTAAAGATCAGATAAACTATATGGATCATTTTTAACATTTTCACTATTTAACATTGCTGCATTATCCATTTTTGTTTGCCTCCCTTGTCGCAAAGTTATTTATCTGTACTCAAGGTATCACTTTTCAAAATGGAATCCTTTATTCAAAAACGACAAGAGTATTTGCAAAATCGGACATGTGATATAATATCTAAAAAAATCAGTCAATATGCCACTTAATGGAGATATACATATGAGACCTTTTACAGAAATCGAGCAAAAACTTAGGAAAATATACCTTTGCCATTCAGATATTTCCGAAAAAGTTTATGTCACAAAGGATGAGCTTAAACGCATTTCTGAAAGATATAGCATGGATTTTCTGGATACGTTGACGATCCCGTTTGAGGCATCTCTCAATGAAGACGGCTTTTTCTCAAAAAACGAAAATGTAGGTATAGTCGAGCATGCAAGATATCTGCCTCCGCTTCTTCACACCCACGAATTCTTTGAGCTGATATATGTAAGAGAGGGAGAATGCACTCATTTCATGGATAATAAAGCGCACACTCTGATATCCGGAGATATATGCGTCATTGCGCCCAATCACGAACATGCCCTGTCAGCTTTTTCGGACGAGGCTGATATCATCAATCTGCAGATCCGGACAAGCACTTTTGAAAAATCTTTTTTCGGAATACTGTCAGATAAGGACGTCCTGTCAAACTTTTTCATGCACTGTCTTTACAATATGCAGGCGCAGGCCTGCCTGACTTTTCGAACCGGCAGCGATACCCTGCTGAAAGCTCTGTCGAATTTCATGGCAGAAGAATTCTATAACGATAGAAAATACCGGGGAAAGATGTTGGATTCTCTTATCTCAACTTTCTTTATACAGCTTATGCGCGACCACGAAAAAGACATACTGTTGGATCCTGATAATGCATCACCTCATGACGACGAGCTGATCCTTATGCTCCAATATATTCAGAGCAACTATGCCAATTTATCCCTCACAAAGCTGGCAAGCTTCTTTGGTTACAGTCCCAGACATATAACAAGAATTCTTAAAGAGAATACCGGTAAAAACTTCACCGAAATAACAAAAGAGCTCCGCATGAAAAAAGCTGCAGAGCTCCTTAAAAACAATGACCTTCCTATCCCGGCCATAATGGAAACTGTTGGCTATTCAGACATCAGTACATTCTATAGGGCATTTAAAGGATACTACGGCAAAGCACCGGCCGCCTTTAGGATAGATCAAACATGATGGTCGTCCGATACTCGTCCGGCTGGAAGTATGAATTAAAAGCTTCATTTCTACAATGGGAGATGCCCCGAGATCCAGTGGATTTCGGGGGCATGTGTGTTATGAAAGTATTATGTGTGGGGGGGCAAGAGTTTTTTGTTTCTCTTGATATATCCATGATATAATCTGAACCTAAAAACAACCTTAAAGGATTGTGAAAAAAATGTGTAAACTGTACCCCATTTTGCACATTATGTGCTGTGCTCATTTTCCAAACAATAGGCGCTCTGATGAGCGCCAAGCTTAACATAGCTCAAAGCGCGCATGCCTACACAAAAAACAGTTGGCAGACCGTCAGTTCCGCCAACTGTATTGTGCCCGTAAATTAAAAACTGTAGGTGGCCACGTAATCCAATCCATCCTTAACAGGAATACAGTTCCTGTAACCTGGTCACTTCACGCCCCAGGTTATAGGATTGCCTTTCCTTTCAAGCGGTTCTCAAATCAGCTTTCCTTATATTTCCTGATATCAAGCAGGTTTTCAAGCTTTGCCACAATGAGTGTAACAGCCATATCTCCTGTAGTGTTGGAGACAGTCCTGCACATATCCAGCACTGAATCCACTCCCATGATAAGACCTATTGCCTCAATAGGTACACCAATTGCCCCCAAAAGGACTCCCTGGCACACAAGGCTGGATCCGGGGACACCGGGCGCGCCAAGAGACAACAATACAATGGAGATGATAATGGACATCATTGCCGACTCCGGTATTGTAACTGCGTACATCTTGGCCAAAAACAAAGTAGACACAGCAAGATGAACACTTACGCCGTCCATGTTTATGGTCGCCCCTAGAGGAATTGAGAAATTGCACACCTTTGGAGAAATACCCAGCTTGTCAGTACAGATCTGCATATTCATTGGCATTGTGGCGTTACTGGAAGCCAGAGTAAAGGCATTTAACATACCCGGAAGATCTTTTTTATAGAAGAATATAGGATTGAGCCTTCCTATCACAAAAATAAGTATCCCATATATTATGATCATGCCAAGGAGTGCCAACACAACCGTTATCGCCATTCCAAACATGGACATCATGGACTCCACTCCGGTCTCCGTTATCAGGATAAACATTGAGCTGAATACAGCCAAAGGAATGAGCTTGGCGATCATTGTTGTCACTGTCAGAAAGAGCTCGTTGCAGGCATCGAACAGATCCCTGATTATCCTGGAATAGCTCCCTATCATTCCCACTGCCACTCCAAGAAGTATTGCAAGAAAGATGATCTGAAGAGTGTCTGACTCCACAAAGGGCCTAAGGAGATTGTTCGGGACAATTCCCACAAGGGTTCCAATTATTGAAGTGTCCACGTCAGTTCTTACGGTTACCTCTGCGAGATTTATCTCACCTGTGAGGGCTCCTCCCCATGTTCCGGGATTTATCAGATAAAAGAAACCAAACCCCAGGCCTACTGCGATCAAAGTGGTAAATAAATACATACCCATGACTTTGGCGCCTATCTTGCCAAGCTCAGAGAGATTTGTAAACTGCGACACACATGTTACAATCGAGAAAAATACAACCGGTCCCACTACTATTTTCAGAGCATTGGTAAACATGGTCCTTATAGGGATAAATATATTGGTACAGAGCAGGGATGATACAGTCTCCGGAACAAACTGCCTGAATATCAAGCCGATGAATATAGATGCCACAAGGGCCAACAGCGTGATATACATGCTGCTCTGTTCGCTTTTTTGAAGCCTTATCCTGACAAGATTAGCCCCTTTACTGTGGGAATACTTAACCATTCCCTCGTTGGCTTTAAGAATAAGGAGCCCTGAGTCAACCTCTTCCTCCTCATTCTCAAGGCACTGGGCAGCATAGGAAATATTATGTCCTTCGGTGAGTTCTTCAATCTCTTCCCCTTCAGCTCTCAGCTCTATTACCGACTTTCCCAGGAATTGCTTTACCCGGACCGTCAGATACCCATCACCCGAAGAGTATTTTGAGAGCTTGATTATAGCCTCTTCACACAAAAGAACAGCCTTAAGTATCAGCTTTTTGTCTATTCCTTTTTTACCAAGTTCCTTTTCAATGTAATCAGTACACAGAGACATATAATCCCTGCCGTTTAGGTCAACCCTCATATCTGCCATGATCAGCCCCCATCTTCCTGAATGCATCTTATAAACAACACATCATATATCTATTAACCATTAGTGCCAGTCACTGTAAAGAATTGTTCACAATACCTGTCACCAGCATTCCGTCACCAGCATTCCCTATATCTTTTTGAGCTTGGCGAAAGCTGCGTACATGATCTTCTGGCCGCAGTCATCGAACATAACAGTGACCTTGAAGTCTCTTGGGCCCTCTTCCAGAGAAGTAACAACACCTTCTCCGTACTTGATGTGGGAGACGCGGTCACCGACCGCGTAGTCAGGGGCAGAAGCCTTGAGGGGCATGCCCTTGGAGATGCCCGCCAAAGAACCTTTGGCGTGGGTTGCTGCCGCTCCAGCGATGTACGGCTTATCCGGAACAGCCCGAGGCTTGGTAACCTTGGGTTTGGGAGTTGCCTTCAGCCTGTAGGTACCGGCAAGTTCTGATCTGCCCTGAACTGCCGGGCCGCTACCCTCAGCTTTAGCCTTGGCAAAGCTCTTAGCGTAAGAAGGTTTAATTCCGGAATATCCGCCTGACTCGCCGGATTCTGAGCTTCTTCCGCCGTATCGGCTGCTCTCTCCATATTCCGTATCTCTTCCTTCAAACTCCTCGCTTCCTTCATCCTCATCAATGGACTCACCGCCATCATAAAGAAAAGAAGCTGCTGTCAACGGAGTAGATGTATCAAGGAGGTTCCTTGGAATCTCAGAGACAAATCTGCTGACCTTGCTATATCTGGTCTCACCTCTGATCATCCTGCATCTGGCAGCTGTGAGGGTGAGATTTCTCTTGGCTCTGGTGATGCCAACGTAAGCCAGCCTGCGTTCCTCCTCCATTCCTTCAGGATCTGTTTCTTCAGTCTGGAGAGTCATGTAGCTGGGGAAAACTCCCTCTTCCATTCCGGCCAGATAGACGTTCTCAAACTCCAGTCCCTTGGCGCTGTGCAGGGTCATCAGCAGAACCTTCTCATTATCATCACCGATCCTGTCTATATCAGCCACCAGGGCAACCTCCTCAAGGAATCCCGAAAGAGTAGGCTGCTCAGTCTCGGTGTTCTCTTCGTAGGCAGCGATCTTGGATATGAGCTCGTCTACGTTCTGGGCTCTGTCGTTGTCCCCACTGTCATCGTCATCATCAAGGGTCCTCAGATAGTCCATGTATCCCACAACGTCAATGACATCTTTCAGAAGTTCCTCAAGGGAAAGAGTCTTCTGCTTGGTCCGAAAAGCCCTTATCATGGTGACAAAGCCGCTTAGCTTGCTAACACTTCTTGCCACGGTAACTATCTGTTCTGCTTCGCACAGAGCCTCAAAGAAACTTATCTGTCTCTCATCCGCATAATTCTGAACATTTTCAATAGTCGTAAGACCAATGCCCCTCTTCGGAACATTGATTATCCTCTTCACAGAAATATCATCAAGACCGCTTTCGATGGTCTTAAGATATGCCAAAAGATCCTTTATCTCACGGCGTGAATAGAAATTTGTACCGCCCACGATATCATAAGGAATGCCCTCATATACAAACCTCTCCTCAAGAAGTCTGGACTGGGCATTTGTCCTGTACAGAACCGCCGTCTCATCATACTTAAGTTTTCCCTGGCGCTTAAGCTTGCCGATATCGGATGCGATGAACTGTGCCTCTTCCTCAGCCGTGCCAAACTTGCGCAGCTTAACCTTTTCTCCGTCCTTGATATCTGTCCAAAGAGCCTTGTTCTTGCGGCCGTAATTGTTTTTGATAACTTCATTGGCTGCATCCAGAATGTTCTGGGTTGACCTGTAGTTCTGCTCCAGCTTAATGACTGTGCAGTCCTTGTATACATCCTCAAAATCCAGGATGTTCCTAATGTTGGCGCCCCTGAATCTGTAGATACTCTGGTCGTCATCACCAACGACGCAGAGGTTTTTATACTTATCTGCCAGAAGCCTTATGAGCTCAAACTGGGCAGTGTTGGTGTCCTGATACTCATCCACCATGATGTATCTGAACCGTTCCTGATAGGAGTCCAGCACATCGGGATTATGTTTAAAGAGCTCCACAGTCTTCATGATCAGATCATCAAAATCAAATGCATTATTCTTCTTAAGTGCTATCTGATACTCACTGTAGGCCTTTGAAATCTTGGACTTTACAAAGTCAACTCCGGCGCTGCCTGCATAGTCCTGCTCCGTTACCAGATTATCCTTGCACCTGGATATTGTGCTCATGATCTGCCTGAGCTTTAATGTAGTGGTCTCCAGCTGATACCTCTTGCATATGTCCTTCAAAAGAGCTTTTGAATCATCTGTATCATAAATAGTAAAATTGCTGCTGTATCCAATCCTGTCAGCATATCTGCGCAGTATCCTCACGCAGCTTGAATGGAAGGTGGAGACCCAAATGCTCTCGGCGCCAAAGCCAACTATCTTATCAACCCTCTGCTTCATCTCGGAAGCCGCCTTGTTGGTGAAGGTGATAGCCATTATGTTCCAGGGGTTTACACCACACTCATCAATAAGATAAGCTACTCTGTGGGTCAAAACCCTTGTCTTGCCGGAGCCCGCCCCTGCCAGTATCAGCACCGGGCCGTCAGTCTGAAGCACAGCCTTTTTCTGCTCCGTGTTAAGTGTATCGTAAATTCCCATTAATCCTAATCCTTATGTCCGCTTATTATGCGGTTCTACGCCTTTCATTTTTGTTTTTTTACACCACATTTACACCAATTTCAGAAAACTGCTTATTCTTTTCAAATTCCATTACCTCTCGAATAAGCACATCATCTGCTTTATGGTAATAAGTATCCATAGTTACTGACAAATGTTTATGTCCCATGAGTTTCTGCAGAATTTTTGGATCCATGCCCTCCTCAACTCTCCGTGTCGCAAATGTGTGGCGAAGGGTATGTGGTGAAAACATTTCAAAATTCTTATCAGGATCTACTTTATTAATGTAGTTCACTGTCATTTTTATCGCATGGTATACAGAGACCTCATTGACTGGTGTGTTCTTACTTGTTATGAACACAAGGTTCTGATACTCTTCCTTCGCTTTATGTCCCTTGCCTAGTTCTTTGCCCATCAATGATTTTCCCATTGTTCTCCTTTCAGTGTATCTAAGAAGGGCGGCATGTGTTTATTTTAACACACACCGCCTTTGCTTTGAACTACCTTCTCTGTCTTTTGATCCACTTATCTAAAGCCTTTTTATCGGCATACCAGCGGTTTCCAATTTGGATTCCAAATCCATTATAGCCCCTGACTAATTCACGAGCTTTTGTCTCGCCAACATGAAGGTACTGGTGAATTTTCAGTTTTAAAACAGCGGCAAAGAATCCGCGTTGTAAACCTGATCAAGTCTTTTATTGAAAATGGTGACGTAGATACTTCCAGAAAACCTGGGAATGCTGTTGCCAACAGAAAAAAATCTGTCTATTATGAAGAGCAGGGCCAATTGGCCCTGCTCAAAACATGTCTCTTTATCTTTATTTGGTTACTGTTACTGCTATTTTTCTTGCAAGACCGTTTCTGGTGTAGACAAATACTTTGCACTTTCCTTCCTTTACTCCGGTGATCCTGCCGTTTTTATCCACCTTTGCAATCTTAGAGTTCGTTGATCTGTAGCGGAATTTAGCAGCGTGTCCATCTGATAGTTCCTTCTTCCCGGTATCCTCAAGCTTATAGGTCTCAACCAATACTTTGGTGCTCTTTCCCTTCTTTACCGATACGGATGCCTTTGAAAGTGTGAAGGACTTTACATTTGTGAACTTCTTGTTGTCCTTACCTGCAATGTGAAGACTTACCGATTTCTTTGTTTTCTTGTCGGTGCCATAGCCAACCAGGGTCAGTTTGAAGTCCTTTGTCAGATCAATCTTTTTACCGGCTATTTTCTTTATAGTCAGAGTATTCTTGGTTGTTGTAGCAATTTTCTTTTCCGGATAATTGGTTCCGCAGTAAGCAACATACGCATCTACCTTTGAAAGACCATTTACCTTGTTCCAGGTCACTGTGACCTGACCATCTTTCTGGGTTACCTTAAAGGAGGTGTTGAAGTTAAACGGTTCTTCAACTGCCTTGGCAATGGTTACCTTAACCTTCTTTACAGCAGAATCCTTGTAGCCCTTATCTCCCTTTACTTTGTACCATACATAGTAGGTGCCGGCTGTTTTTCCGGTAGGGATTGATGTCTTATATGCAGATGCCTTCGGAGCTGTGGTGTTCTTCGTTACAGCATAGTACATCTTGCCGTTACTTGCTTTTCCTGCATTAACAAGATTCTGGTCCTTACCGTTATAGGTAAGCTTCTTGGCAGTAGGAGCCTTTGATACTTTAGCTGCTTTGGCGGACGCTTTGGCATAAGTATAGGTATAAGTAATATCCTTTGTTATTGCAGTCTTTGTACTCGGTGTCTTATCCCAGCTTCCTGCTGCGTAACCACTGCCGGGCTTTTTACCGACTGCCGGGATCTGGTCTTTTGAAAGCTTTAGCTCATCTCCCTCATAGCCTTTGAGAGTTTCAGTCTTGTCTTTTGACGTTCCATCATCCCAGGAGCCGTTTACTACCTTGAAGGTTACTGTTCTTGAAACCTCCTTCTTGTTAATAGTAGCTGTCACACAGGCTGCTTTACTGTCAGTATGGCTTTCATCTCCTTTTACTTTGTACCAAACATAATAGGTTCCCGCTTCGATGCCGGAAGGAATTGCTTCCGAATATGCCGATTCTGCGGGGGCTGTTGTCGCATCCGTTCCAGCGGCATACTGCATCGTGCCGTTGCTCGCTTTACCTTCAGTGACAAGTTCCTGTGCGGAGCCGTTATAGGTAAGAGTTTTCGCTTCGGGTGCGGTAGTTACCGTAGCTGGTGAAGGTTCTAATATGATAGGCGTGAATGTCACATCTTCTGTTATTTCTTCCTTATCACCGGGCATGGCATCAACCAGCCAGCTTCCATGTTTCATCCGCCAATGAGAAAACTGGTATCCCTTTGGCAACGTCCAGCCCTCCGGCAAGTCGCTGAGCACGGTGAATTTATAAGACGCATCCTCTATTACATAATCCTCTCCTGTCACGCCGGTATCTCCGACTGTGTAAGTCACCTTAATCGTTAAGGGGAATACAGCCTTTTTGAATTTTGGGAGCAACGACGTTCCGCCTGTTTTGATAACTTCTTCATCTCCCGTGCCGTCCGCTTTCGCCCATGCCTTACCCACGACTTTAGTATTTATCTTAGCACCACTGCTGCCATTATAGAGAGCGCCTCCGGAACTACCCGTTGCTGTAAGCTGTACATCCTCGCCAATGTTAACTGTTTTTGCAGAGATACCATAGTTTCCGGTTGCCGTTACTTTGGCTTTGCCTTCTGCGGTGAATGTACGACTACCTAAATTAATGCCACTGGAAGTACCCTCTGCCGTCACCTCTGCATTGTCGCTGACAGTGACATTACCACCCGCAAAGATACTATCTCTAGTGCCGGCAGCCTTCACTTTAGCATCGCCCTTGATGACGATATCACCGTTTGCGTCTATCCCATTATAACCAGTATTAGCTTCTGATACCACTTCTAAACTACCGCTGCCCTGAATAATTAAAAATGTACTTTTACTTTTAATACCTATACTCTTCGTCGACTTGATCGAATTAGTACTCCCCTCTTTCAGCTCGATGGTCAATGCATCAGCACCATCGTAATATATACCATTGCCTTCGGCTGAAATCGTGCATCCATTCAGAGTCAGGGTGTGCGTATCCTTTGAGTATTCCCAAGTGCAGGGTTCTGAATTATCCTTCATATTTTGACTCCCGTCCCCGAGATTAATCGGATTAGGATCAGGATTACCTGACGTCGCCCACGCAGTCACATTCATCCCCAGCACAAGTCCCAGCATCAGCGCGAGGCTGAACAGAAATCCAAACACTCTTTTCTTCTTCATTTGCATAATTTTTCTCCTTTCCTTCGTTTTTTCTGTCTCCGGCAATGATTTTTCGCCCATCATGGCAATTCATTGCTTATCTCTACATTTTTCCTCTGATCTACCTCCTTTCGACAATGCATCATCTGGTTCTGTTGGTTCCCTTTGGTCTTGCAACGTCACCTTGATTCCTGATTATGTTATTTTCATTGCCATTGCCCTGCCAAAGTTCATTTGCGCACCCCCAGCTGGCAGTTATAACCGACACATCAACAACCTTAAACCTTTACAAGAAACTTCTTTACAAAAAGTATGCCGCCCTTTTAACTACACCATTTTTACACCAATTAATCCTAATCCTTATTCTTGTTCTTCTTTTTATTCTTATCCTTATCCGCATCGACGTTGTCCAGGATCTTTTCAATGAGAAGCCTCTTGACATAGACGTCATAGGACAGGAGTGTTATGAAGGAAAAGAGCTGCAACTTCTCCCTCTCTTCCTCGGATATATTCTCTTCAGTGTAGGTCTCCAGTGCCCTCTCGTACTTTTTCTTAACGTCCTCGATAACGGGCTCAAGAGCTTCCTTCTGAAGTTCAAAGGTGCTTTCATAAATACTGCTGAGATTCAGCTCATCGCTGCCAAGATTAAACCTCTCTTTCAGGGGTTCAAGAAGAGTCTGAATGTCACTTATGGATAAAATGCTCTTGCAGTAGTAGATGTAGAGTAAAAGGATCAGATGATCCCTTGAATACTTCTTCTTGACCGGAGGCGGAAGCAGATCGTTCTTGGCGTAGTTGTTGATCATGGTCTTGGTCAGGATCTTGTCAGTATCAGGATACCTGGTCGTCTTCTTGAGCCGCTCCCCCATAAAGGATGTAAGCTGGTCCATATAGAGATCAATGTTTGGCATCTCATCCAGCGATATCGGATCGATCCTCCGAAAAGAAGCAATTATACTGTTTATCAGGTCATCATTATCTATCGTCATTACAAATCTCCTTCAAAGGCCAAACCACTCACATACATGGTATAAAGCACAACACAAAATAAAGAAAGATCCATCACCGGTCTTATTTCTTCCTGGACTCACTCGCCATCTTTCGCATCTCCCGCGCATTTTCCAGGGCACTTTCCGTTATCTCATCGCCGCCAAGGAGCCTTGCCAGCTCCATAACAGACCCTTCCTCGTCAAGAGGATGAATGCCCGTCACGGTCCTTCCCTCGGACAGGCCCTTTTCTATCATGAAGTGGGTATCCGCCATGGAGGCTATCTGTGGCAGGTGGGTTATGCATATGATCTGGTGGTCTGCCGCCAGCTCACCGAGTTTTTTTGAAACCTTGAAGGCAGTCTTGCCGCTGATACCTGCATCTATCTCATCAAATATGAGGGTACTGATGTCGTCCCTGTCAGCCAGCACAGTCTTCAGCGCCAGCATGATCCTGGAGAGCTCACCGCCGCTGGCAATCTGATCCAGGGGCCTTAGGTCCTCCCCGGGGTTGGTGGAGATCATGAACTCAACATCATCAAATCCCTTAGAAGAGATCATCTCCTTATTTCCCTCAACCCTTATCTCGAACTTCACGTCCAGGAAATTCAGATCCTCAAGGGCTGCTCTCAGCTTATCGGCAAGTCCCTTAGCTCCCTTTTTCCTGACAGAGGATATCTCTTCACAGAGCTTAAGAGCTTCAGCCCTGACGTCTTCCAGTTCGCCTCTCATCTTCTGCCTGTAGGCATCCAGGTCGTTTAGCGTATCCAGGCGGCGCTGCTTCTCGTCAAGAGCCTTGATGATAAGAAGAATGCTCTGGCCGTATTTGTCCTTTAAATGGTTGACAATATTCAGCCTGTCCTCAACATTTCTGAACTCCTCAGGATCAAACTCCAGGTCAGAAATATATCCCGACAGAGCATGATTGAAATCAGTCAAAAGAGATTCAACATCCCCGAGCTGTCCCAGAAGGTCCCCGATTTCCCTGTCATATGAAGAAACCGATGACAATTCCCTTACTGCTCTTCCTATCATGTCAGAGGCATTCTCTTCACTGTCTCCGGCGCCTGTGATGGCTGCCACGATGCCTGCTGCCTCGGAGATTCTCCTACTGTTGGTCATCTTTCTGTAGGCTCCCTCCAGAGTCTCATCCTCACCGGGAACCAGATTAGCATCGCGGATCTCATCTATCTCGAACTGTAAGAGCTCCGCTTCCCTCTGCCTTGCGTTATCATCGATATCGGTCTCTGACAGCTCTTTTTCCAGCTCCTTCATCCTGCCAAACTTCTCTCCAAGGCGCTCAAACAGACCGCCCAGTTCATCTGCGCAGTAATCGTCCAGGATCTCCATATGCTTTTTCTTGTGAAGAAGCTCCTGATGGTCGTTCTGACCGTGAATGTTTATCAGAATATTTGAGATATCCTTGAGCTGCCTTGCGCTGACACTCTCTCCTCCCACCCTGGAAGTACTCCTTCCGGGCATGATCTTTCTCTGTATCACAAGGCTTCCGTCGTCCTCCACAGGAATATCCATCTCCTGCAAAAGCTTTCGCTTACCTTCATCCTCGACTCCGAAGATAAGCTCCACAAGAGCGTAATCCTCACCTGTCCTTATAAGTGAAGGATCCGCCTTGCCCCCAAGGGCCAGATTCACTGACCCGATAACGACAGACTTACCTGCGCCGGTCTCTCCGGTCAGGATGTTAAGTCCGTCGGTAAACTCAATCTCCTGCTCCTTTATAAGGGCAAGATTCTTAACGTGTAAACTGTATAACATATTTCTCCCAATAAAACTTTATGATCTTCCCAGCATTTCTTCAAATGCCTTCATTGCTTCTACTGCTTCCTCCTCAGACCTTATGGCTGCGAAGATGGTGTCATCTCCCGCAATACATCCTACGATCTGCGGCAGATCCAGAGCGTCAATGGCTGTTGCCAGAGCCATGGCCATCCCGGAGACAGTCTTGATCACCAAAAGGTTCTGAGCCAGATCCATGCTGACAAAACCGGCCTTAAGCACATTTACGTATTTGTCATGCATCACTTCCGGATCCGCTGTAAAGTAAACATATTTCTGTCTGCCATCCTCGATAACCTGTTTGGTCAGCTTCATCTGTCTGATGTCCCTGGACACAGTCGCCTGTGTCACATCATAGCCGGCTTCTTTCAAAAGACTTGCCAGCTGCTCCTGGGTCTCTACTACATGGTTATTGATTATCTCGATGATCTTGTCATGTCTGTTTTTCTTCACAGCATACACCTTCCTTCATAGTTTCTTTTTTTCTTCTTTTTTATACCTCGAATTTCTTACTGATGATATCCAAAAAGCTTACTCTGTTCAGCCTCAGTATCTTGGTCGTCTTTTTTGACTTCCTGATCTCTATCTTGTCCCCGTTGTGCATCAGAATGGTACCGCTGCCGTCAAAGCTGGCGATGGCCTTCTTGCTTCCTCCGTCCCTGGCAGGCAGAAGCTCCACCTCGATCTTGGTATTTGGGGAAAAGACAAGGCTCCTGGAATTAAAGGAGTGCGGGCAAACAGGAGTTATAAGTATCATATTTGCAGAAGGCTCAATTATCGGTCCCCCTGCAGACATATTATAACCCGTGGATCCGGTGGGCGTTGAAATGATGAGTCCGTCAGCGTAATAGCTGTACAGGAACTGGTCATTGATAAAGATATTGTATCCTATCGTAGAGATGTCCTTATATCTGGTCAGAATGATGTCATTTAATGAGTAGTCCTTTTTACCCTCGACACTTCCTCTGAGCATCATTCTCTCATCTATTTCATATTTTCCTTCAAGAACTTTCTCAAGAGCGTCCTCGACGGCATCCTCCTCTATCTCAGCCAAATAGCCCATGGTACCCATGTTCACACCGATTATGGGTATGTCATAATACGCAATGCTCCTGGCAGCCTGCAGCATAGTTCCATCGCCGCCAAGGACTATGCACAGATCCGTATCCTCAGGGATCACCGAGAGGTACTTGCGCTGAACGTAGATCTGATCCTCTTCGGTCCTCTCTTTTGCAATGACGCAGGTCTTGCCCCTGGCCTCAAGAAAATCCTTGATCTGAGCAGTTATCTCGTGACTTTTTCTCTTGCTCCAGTTCGCAACGATACAAAATTTCTCCATATAGCGCCCCATATCTACAGCAGATTTCCGTGGGCTGCTGCCACCGTTTCCTCGATAAGTCTGTTGTTATCAGGCAGAAAAGAAATGCCACTCTTATCTTCTGTTATCTCTTTTAACCTTTTTTCTCCCAGAGCCTCAGTGAGCTCTTCTGTCTCCTCGTTCTTCAAAGGGTCCTTCCTGATATGGATCAGGTATTCGATATTGCCCTCAGGACCCTTAATGGGCGAAAAATCCAGATGGATCACTTCAAATCCGGCAACTCCCATGTAGTCAAATATCCTGTGCACAACTTCGCTGTGGACTTTTGGATCTCTCACAACTCCCTTTTTTCCAACCTTGTCACGCCCTGCCTCAAACTGTGGCTTGATGAGGCAGACCATTTCACCGCCATCCTTTAAAAGGCGTCTGGCAGGCAGGAGTATCTTGGTAAGAGATATAAAAGACACATCGCAGGATGCAAAATCCAGGTCGTCCTCTATGTCATCCCTGACCATATATCTGAAATTGGTCTTCTCCATACAGACAACTCTGGGGTCGCTCCTGAGCTTCCAGTCCAGCTGTCCGTGTCCCACGTCCACAGAATAGACCTTTGCTGCGCCGTTTTGCAGCATGCAGTCAGTAAAGCCTCCGGTGGATGCACCGATGTCCATGCAAACCTTTGCCTCCAGGGAAAATCCGAAATTCTTTACAGCCTTTTCAAGCTTGAGCCCTCCTCTGCTGACATAGGGGAGCTCATCTCCCTTCACCTCAAGGCTCTTTATAGAAGCCTCCTCAAAGGTTGTGCCCGGCTTGTCCTCCCTCTGGCCGTTGACGAAAACGTTCCCCGCCATTATCAGTGCTTTGGCCTTCTCCCTGGAGGGTGCCAGGCCTCTGCTCACCAGAAGGACATCCAGTCTTTCTTTTTCCTTAGCCATATTTATCTTTACCTTTGTATTTCCTGAATGATTCTCTGCGCTATGGATTCGGGATCCAGCGACAGCTCTTTATAAAGTTTGTCCACACTGCCGTGGGTGATGAATCTGTCCGGGATGGCAATGGAGAGCACCTGGGCATCAAGCCTTTCGCTGTCCACATATTCCCTGACCTTCTCACCGTAGCCGCCGCAGGCCACATTCTCCTCCATGGTGACAAAGAGCTTGTGGTTCGATGAAGCCCTGTGGATGTAATCAGTGTCTATCGGCTTTACAAACCTGGCGTTGACAAGTGAGCACTTAATGCCGCCATCCTTCAGGATTTCCCGGACCTTCTCAGCGGTCTTGACCATGCTGCCAACTGCCAGAAGGCATACATCCTTCTCCTCATAAATGGGCTCGCATTTGCCTAAAGCGATGGGTGCCCTGAAGTCCCTGAGCCCGTCATAGGCATTGCCTCTGGGATATCTGACCGCCACAGGTTTGCCAAGATTTACCGCAAACTTCAGCATGTCTGAGAGTTCCCATTTATTCTTTGGTGCCAGGATATGCATGTTGGGCATGGTTGACATGTAGGAGAGATCAAATATTCCCTGATGGGTCTCGCCGTCGCTGCCCACAAGTCCTGCCCTGTCAATGGCGAAGGTCACCGGCAGGTTCTGCAGGCACACGTCCTCCAGGATCTGGTCGTAGGCTCTTTGCAGGAACGAGGAGTACACCGCAAATACCGGCTTGTATCCTCCCGTGGCAAGCCCCGCAGCAAAGGAAACAGCGTGCTCCTCAGCAATTCCCGCATCCACAAATCTGTCGGGATACATATTCCTGAAGCGCTTTAGTCCTGTTCCGTCTGCCATGGCCGCAGTAATGGCCACCACCTTGTCATCCCTGGCTCCGAGTTTGCACATGACGGTGGAAAAGATATCCTGGTAGTTGGCAGTAGTTCTTGGATTCCTTGGAATACCGTTCTCCACGATAAAGGGCTCAGTGCCATGGAACCTGGCGGGATGCCGCTCAGCGGGCTCATATCCCTTGCCCTTCTTGGTCATGATGTGGATCATGACAGCCTTTTTCACCTTCCTGGCCTCTTTGATGGCTCTTATAAGTCCGGCGGTGTCATGACCGTCGATGGGACCAAGGTATGTTATGCCAAGATTCTCAAATACCATGCCCGGAACAAAGAGCTGCTTGAAGCTGTTCTTGGCCCTTCTGATGGAATCCACCACCTTGGTAGAAGTCTTAAGCTGAGCATATACGTCCTCTTTGAGGTTCAGATATCCCTGGGCCGTGCGGACATTGTTCAGGTATTTACCCATGCCGCCCACACTCTCGGAGATGGACATCTCATTGTCATTTAAAATGATGATGAAGTTGGTCTCAAGCTTGGAGGCATTGTTCAGAGCCTCATAAGCAAGGCCTCCCGTCAGGGAACCGTCACCTATGACTGAGACAACTGCATAGTCCTCACCTTTAAGGTCCCTGGCCTTCACCATACCAAGTCCTGCAGAAATAGAAGTAGAACTGTGGCCGGTGTCAAAGCAGTCGGCATCAGACTCACATCTCTTGGGGAATCCGCTCATGCCGCCGTACTGTCTGAGTGTGTCAAAACCCTCTTTTCTTCCGGTAAGGAGTTTATGAGTGTAGGACTGATGTCCCACGTCCCATATTATCTTGTCCCTAGGGACATCCAGGGCCACATGAAGAGCCATGGTAAGCTCAACAGCCCCCAGATTGGAGGCGAGGTGGCCGCCGGTCTTAGAGATCTTTTCAATGAGGAAGTCTCTTATCTCCTGCGCCAGTTCAGGGTACTGGGAAGGCTGTATATCTTTGATGTCGCCGGTTTTGTTTATATTATCCAAAAGCATCTCTTATCACCTATTTTTTCCTGTAGATCAGATACTCAAATAATTCACTCAAAAACGTTTCATCAGAACCTGTACTCTCAAGAAGAGAAAGAGCCTCCTCCGAGAGTTCCTTAACTTTTTTCCTTGCCTCTTCCATTCCATAAAGGCTGACATAAGTACTCTTTCCATTCTTTATGTCGGAACCTATGGGCTTGCCAAGTTCCTCCTGGTTGCCCTCAATGTCCAGAATGTCATCCTGTATCTGGAAGGCGATCCCCACGTTGCTGCCGATCTGTTCCATCCTTCGCACTTCCTCATAGGATGCTCCTCCCAAGATGGCGCCGATCATCAGGCTGCTCTCGATGAGAGCTCCGGTCTTGTTCTCGTCGATGAAGGCAAGGACTTCTTTCGGATCTTCATCCGGAAGCCCGCCTCTTTCCGCGCAGATGTCGGCACTCTGTCCGCCTACCATGCCGCGGTATCCTGCCTTTAAGGAAAGCACGCGAAGAGCTGCAAGATATCTGTTATCAGTTTCACCATCGTACCCGGTCAGCTCTTTTCCCAGAGCTGCACCTTCTATGGCTGTCTCAAATGCCAGATTCAAAAGACCATCCCCGGCCAGAGTTGCCATACCGGCGCCATAAACAGCATGAGTGGTCTTCCTGCCTCGCCTGTACTCGTCGTTGTCCATGGCAGGCAGATCATCGTGAACCAGGGAGTAGGTGTGTATCATCTCCATGGCCGTCATAAATGGATGGACGATCTTAAGGTCTGCGTCCTGTCCGGCAAAGAGCTTGTAGGACTCCATCATCATCACTGGGCGCAGTCTCTTACCCCCTGCCAGAAGGCTGTAGTTCATGGCCTGTATCACATCTTTGGCAAAACCATCTTCCCCGGGAAGATAGTCCTTTAAGATGCTCTCAAAATACTCTGCTCTCTCATTTAATCTCTTCTCAAAGTCGTCTCTGATCATTTACTCAAATTCCTCCAGGCGACCGTCCTCTGTAATCCTTTGGACCTGCTGCTCAACCTTTGCAACTTCGTCGTGACAATACTTTAAAAGATCCATGCCCTCTTTGTACTGCGCAAAGGATTCCTCCAAAGTGATGTTCTCATCCTCAAGGGCCTTTATCTTCTCATCAATGACAGCAAAAGCTTCTTCCACTGTCATCTTTTTTTCTTCATTTTTTGATGCCATATATAGCTCCCCGCTAACATTAAGGTGTTTACATTTTCTTATCACTGATAAAACTTACATCCTCAGTACCTGTTACAGTAGCATTTATCAGTCCGTCACTGACATAGACTTTGACTGCATCGCCTTCACTGACGCTGTCCTTGCTGCGGATGTTCCTGCCCTCTTCGTCAGACAGATAGGAATAGCCGCCCCGGAGCCTTGTGAGGGGCGAAAGGCCGTTCAGCCTCTCTGCGTCTATGCTTATCCTGTGCTTTAAGATATCCAGCCTTCTGTTCATAAGAAGACCCAGCTGATCTTCATACTGATCCAGCCTAAGCTGCCTGTCCCTGATCTTTCCCATGGGGCTAAGGTGCTTAAGGGCTTCTCCAAGTCTCTTTTCCTCAAGCAAAAGAGATTTTAACTTCCTCTCCATCCTCATCCTCAGGACGCTCTGGTAATCCTCTATGTCCTGAAGCAGGCGGGAGTACTCAAACACTGCCAGCTCTGCCGCTGCCGAGGGGGTTGGAGCTCTTTTATCTGATACATAGTCTGCAATTGTGGTATCTGTCTCATGACCAACTGCTGAAATAATAGGGATTGGGCAGTCAAAGATCGCCTGTGCGACAATCTCCTCGTTAAAAGCCCATAAATCTTCTATAGAACCTCCGCCACGTCCCACAATGATGACGTCAACCCGGGCTCTGGTCAGGGTCTCGATGCCTCTGACTATACTCCCGGCGGCCTTGTCACCTTGTACGATGGCAGGATAAAGAACAATCTGAATATGCGGATTTCTCCTGGTCGCGACGTTTATGATGTCTCGAACCGCAGCTCCTGTGGGAGCCGTAACTACACCGAGAGTACGTATGTACTTAGGAACAGGCTGTTTGTACTCTTCAGAAAACATGCCTGATTCCATAAGTCTTCTCTTCAGTTCTTCAAATTTCTCATACAAAGCACCCGCTCCGTCCAGTTCAATACTCCTGGCATAGAGCTGGTACTTACCATCTCTTTCATATACTGTTACTGCGCCGTATGCCTTGACCTGCTGGCCTTCCTTCATGTCGAACTTAAGGCCCTTTTCCCTGTCTGAGCGGAACATCACGCAGGAAATAGCCCCCCCGCTGTCCTTGAGGGTAAAATACACATGTCCCGAGGTGTGGTACTTGCAGTTGCTGACCTCACCCTTTATCACCAGGTTCCTTAGAAGAAAGTCCTGGGTGAACATGTTCTTTATATAGGCATTGACCTGTGTGACTGTATATTCACTGCGCAAATTTAGCTAACACTCCATTCACAAATGCAGGGGAGCCATCCTGTCCGAATTTCTTGGCCAGTTCAACGGCTTCGTTGATGGCGACCCCGGTGGGCACCGAATCATCATACCTTATCTCATAGACTGCAAGCCTTATGATGGTGAGATCAACCTTGGCGATCCTGCTGGTATTCCAGCCTTTGGTCTCCTTGTTGATAGCTTCGTCTATCTCAGGAAGTTTCTGGGCTATCTTCTCATATTTATCCCTGATGTAATCGGCGTCCTGGGTGGAAAACTCCGTGTCGGAGACGGTGGTAAAGAGCTCCTCCTGCTCCGGCATTTCTTCCATGGGATTAAACTCAACACGAAAGAGCAGCTTGAATACCTGCTCTCTTAACTGCGTCCTATTCATCATAAACTGATCCTTCTCAAGCCTCCGGCATTGTGATTCCGGCTATTCTGATATTGACGTCTGTTACCTCGAGCCCTGTCATATTCTCGATGGATGCCTTGACCCTTGTCTGGGCCTGCTGGCATGTGGCGGGGATGTTGTATCCATAGGACATCATCAGTGCAAGATCCACCTTGACTGCTCCTGCTCCCACCAGAACCTTGGCTCCCTTGGAGAGGTTCTTGACTCCCACCTTCTCAAGGACATCGCTGGTGTAGTTGCCGGCCATAGCTGAAACTCCCTCAACCTCAAGGGCTGCCAGGGCAGCTATCCTTGCCACAACATCATCTGCTATCTTAACTGTTCCGATCTCTGCGATTTCATTTGCCATTAATACTCACTCCTCTTCTAACATTTACAGTGAAGATTTTTCTCACTATAAAACCACGAATAATTATACCACATTTTAAATTTTTATGCAGTTATTTCTCATATCCAGAAGATAATAGTTCTGGTGCCCACAAAGGTCGTATAGGTTACCTGGCCCTTGTCGCCCTGCTTGAAATCAAATATCTTCCTGTTGGTGATAAGCTCCTCAAAGAGTTCATCGTAAACCTTGTCACTGGCACACTTCAGAGTGACGTTGTTGCTGCCATCCTTATATCTCCTGTCGAAAAGATCTGCCACCATGTTCATGTCAGCCGAGGTAAAGTACTCGTTCTCCCTTACATAGTAATTGTCCTGCATTGCAGTGCACACAGGCATTGCTATTGTGTCAGAAATGCTGTGGGTAGACTCAAGCTCTTTTGTCGTGACATTGAGATAATCGTAGTTCACCTCAGGAAGCTTGGATATGTCGGCTGTCTCACCGGAAACGATCTGATATGAGGCGTCGCCCCAGGTCACATCCATGTAGTAATAAGTTCCGTTGCACCGGACAAGATTCCAGGCGTGGCGGCTGTCTTCACCTCCACGGTTTTTGACAAAGCCTATGACAAAGGTGCAGCCGATCCCCATCTTATTGAGAAGATATTGAGCCGCCTTGGCATAGCCGTTGCATACGCTTCTGCCCTGCAGGAATACCGAGCAGATATTCTGATTGTCCTCAGCCGTCTCGTCATAATCAGTATTCCTGATCAGATAGTCGTAGACATATTTGACCGCAAAATACTCGTCTTCAGAATTTGGCGCATCGGCAAGACAAGCCTGCGCCGCAGCATCTATCTGTTTCTTCCTGGCTGCCACTTCCTCGGGGCTGTAGATATAGCTGCCGGTGAAAGTGATCTTCTTGATCTCGCCGCCGCGGGTGTGATTGATGTAGTTATATCCTCCCACATAAAAGATCTCGGGATGGTCCGCCATAACATGCTCATAGACTGCCTCAAGTGCCTCATCGCTGGTGGTGGATACCCAGATGTCATTGCCGAACTGCTCCAGTGCTATAAGGATCTCCGTATACAGGGTCTTGCCTGAATCCGTAAGGCGCTCGTAGGCGTAGAGTCCCTCCAGCTGCTTTTTCCTGGCGGCTATTCCTTCGTCTGTCATGCCAATGGCTTCCCTGGCCGCAAGGTATTCCTCATCCGACTTGGGCTCGCCGGGCTGTAGGCCGATGTTCTGTGACAAAGAATCATTCCCGGCTGCCGGAGTCTGTCCATTATCATAGCCTGCTGTTATACCTGAATCAGGACCGTTTGAACTCTCTGCCGCGGATGCTGTGCTGCCCGTAGTCTGTTCATTTCCGGCGGCAGGCATATCTTCTGAGGAAGCTCCGTTTCCCATGGAAGGACTGCTGTCCTCGGGCTCATCGCTTCCGGCAGACGAGTTGCCATCTGCAGCAGCTTTGTCTGAAGTAAGTCCGATTCCATCAGTCTCATTTTTTTCTTCACCGGATGTCTGGCTGTCTTCTCCCAGCAGGCTGTTCAGATTTGAGCTAAGGTCTGACCCTTCAGACTTCTCATCCTCGCCCTCACCTGTGGTATATTCCTTGATGGAATCCCAGTCAAAGCTTATACTCGTCTCTTCACTCGGAACATCGGATGAAACCGCGTCATCATAATCATCCGGATCCTTGAGCCCAAGATCCTCCAGGTAATCATCAAGGCTCTCATACTGGCATCCGGACAAAAGACCTGCTGCCAACACCAGTG
>JAEEGF010145112.1_pt1 | contig 23949 bp, 21 predicted proteins | sample 9134171 | NCBI WGS metagenome assembly JAEEGF01 (sample SAMN16246542, study PRJNA631951) | gut metagenome | biome: gut microbiome; feature: rumen; material: AP-attached | host: Bos | place: Iran: Karaj | collected 2018-10
CTCCTCTGGCTTGAAGCGGAACACCGAAAAGCGCAGCCTGTCGGCCGTTTCGTCAAGCGCGAACCAGGGGGAGCGGAACGGATGCCCCGAATTCCGCAGCAGATGGATGCTGCGTGCCGGAGTGTTGCCTTCCCGCCGAAGCAGATCAACGCGTATCCCAAAGCGGCCAACAGCAACAGCGGAAGCAGAATCCTGAAAAACAGTTTTTTGAACATGGGCGGAGAATTTAAGATTCATAAAAAAAAGGAGGATAGCTATCCTCCTTTTTTTTGGTTTGTCCGGTCTGGTTAGAAACGGAAACGGATACCAAGGGCGATGTCACCCCAGTGGAAACTGGTTTCGGGCAAAATGTAGAATTTCGGACGGATGTCCAAGGAGAGCTGGATGGGCACCGCCTGGAAGTTATACTCCAGACCGGCCTGGCCGACAGCGGCAAGAGCAATGTTACCGTCTCCATCATAACCATGTTCCCAGTTCCAGTAGCCAAGGCAGGCACCGACACCGGCAAACCATCCTAAATTACCGGCAATGGTACCGGTCCATTGGTAGATGCCGTAGAGGTTGAAGGCGGTGAAATGGTCGTCTGAACGCAGACCAAGGTCCATTTCCAGCCGATTGCCGCCCAATCCTGTCTGCCAGGAAAGCTCGGCACCATAACCCTGACCGCCACCCAAGCGGACACCAAGAGCGTTCTGTGCATTGGCGAAACTGCCAATGGTAACAAATGTTGCGATGAGTAAAAGAACTCTTTTCATGTTGATAAAATTTAGTTAATACTAATAATTAATAAATCTCCTTTTTATAGTCGACACTTCAACATAACGCAGGGTTATGCGGAAAATTGTGCCATCCTGAAAAAAAAAGAAAAAAAATGAGTTTATAAAAACGGATGTTTTTTACACGGCAGCCTTATGCAGGTGTGATCGCCAAATTTCAACACTCAAGCCCCCGCCGCAGATCATACACCGGAAGCCGCACCGCCTCCGCCATCGCGGCACATAACCGCTCAGAATCCATCACATACCCTGTCGGAGAAAGTGGATTCACACAAATTGCGGCGATTGACGCCCTCCAGAGTACGGAAATCCTGAAGCCATTATGTACCAACAATCTGTATACCTGCGGACTGAGAAAAATACGGGTGAAGTCACGCACAACAATTTCCGCCTCAGAAAAAAATGGGACATTCATCAGCGCATTTGCAATGGCATCGGTAAAGGCACCGGCGAAGAAAACGGCACGCGCTCCGGAACCGGACGGCCATTTGTGATTTCTCATGTTCAGGGCAGTGGTCAGGCCGGGATCATACCATTCCCCGTCTTCGGCGGCGACACGCATCCCACTCTCCACTGCGGCAAGCGCATCACGTGAAACCCGGTCGGTTTCAGGCAGACGGATCCACTCCACCTGCAGTGCGGTGTCACGGAGCAGAGTCGGAAGATGTAGGGAATAGGCCGCACCGGTGGTAAGCACCAATGCCTCCGTAACGGCAGGCGAGGCCGAACTGCGGCGGGAAAGGGCTCCGTCCACCAGAACAAAATCAGGATGCCACGGAGAGATCTCACCCATCCAGCGCCTGAGACCGTTCGCAGTTGACGGCCCGGAGAGCATCACCTTCCCAGGGCATCGTGTCCGTGCAATCACAATCCGTCCCAACGACGTGCCCTCATTGCTGAACCCCAGAATCTCCGCATCCAGCCTACGCTGCCGGTAATGGGTTTCGGAAGTTGAGAAAATCACACCCTCGCGCAAAAAAATCTCCGGCTTGGGTGTCTCCGTGACACGGTCGGAACGCTCCCCGTCCACACCGATTGAAGTCACCGCAATAACCCGTCCGGACGGATAATGCGCCAGAATATGGTTCAGGCACTCCGTCTTGCCGGTATTCTTCTCCATGCCGATTACCGCACAGCTTTTATATCCTGACAAACGTTCGGTCAGTTCCATTCATACAAAACCGGAAACGCGGTATCCGCGTTTCCGGAAAATAAAATGAAAACAACTAATTTCTCGTTATTTGACGCCTTTGTTCCGCTCGTGACGGATAAGATGAGCAGGTTCAAGATTCATGCGCTCGCCCTCAAGAAGGGAGATCACACCGTCCACTGCAGCGTTGTCCGCCCTCTTTTCAGCCGCCTTGCGGCATTCTGGACACCTGCATGAGCTGTGGTATTCCTCCGGCTCGGTATAGGTGGTGATCACACCCTCGAAATTGCGGAGCACAACCTTGCCCGGCGCCTGGGAAATGACATACTGCGGCATCACAGGCGTCTTGCCGCCGCCACCAGGCGCGTCCACCACAAAGGTGGGCACACAGAATCCTGAGGTGTGGCCGCGCAGCCCCTCAATGATTTCAATCCCCTTGGAGACCGGCGTGCGGAAATGCTCCAGCCCCTGCGAGAGGTCGCACTGGTAGATATAGTAGGGACGCACCCGCATTTTCACCAGCAGATGCACGAGGTTGCGCATCACATGCACGCAGTCGTTCACGCCGCGCAGCAGCACGCTCTGGTTGCCAAGCGGAACACCCGCATCGGCCAGCATCTCACATGCACGCACCGCCTCAGGCGTCACCTCGTTAGGATGGTTGAAATGGGTGTTGAGCCATACCGGATGGTATTTCTTCAGCATTGCGCACAATTCCGGCGTGATACGTTGCGGACAGACAACCGGTGTACGGCTGCCGATGCGGACAATCTCCACATGCGGAATCGAACGAAGCCGTCTGATTATGTATTCCAGTTTCTCGTCCCCGACCATCAGCGCGTCTCCGCCACTGAGCAGCACGTCGCGCACGCACTCCGTCCTTTCTATGTATTCCAACGCCTTCTCGATGCGGTCGGAGGTGGACTCGCAGTCCTTCTGACCTGCAAAACGGCGGCGTGTGCAGTGCCGGCAGTACATCGAGCACATGTCGGTGATCAGGAACAGCACACGGTCCGGATAGCGGTGGGTAAGGCCGGGTGTCGGCGAATCCTCATCCTCGTGCAGCGGGTCGAGCAGGTCGGCAGGGGCGATATGGGTCTCCGCCACCGTCGGTATGCACTGCCGCCGGACAGGATCATGCGGGTCATCCGGATTGATCAGGCTCAGGTAATATGGGGTGATGGCCATGCGCAACGTCTCCAGTGACTTGCGCACGCCCTCCTCCTCTTCTTCCGTGAGACGGATGTACCTTTTCAGCTCGTCCAGCGTCTCAATGCGGTTCCTGACCTGCCATTTCCAATTGTTCCATTCCACATCGGAAACATCCGGGAACAACTGTTTTCTTCTTGATTCAGCCATAAATCATTTTTGTTTATGTAGAGACGCGGCATGCCGCGTCTCTACACATGTGTTAATTACGCATACAATTCTTCAAAAATTTTGCGCAGTTCAGGGGATTCGCGCAATTCCTGCAGGGTGAATTCGGCATGTCCCTTGGTGTAGCCGTTGCCCATGATCATGTTCACATCGCTGCCTATGCCTTCGGCTCCGAGGCTTGCCTTGGTGAAACTGGTGGCCATGCTGAAGAAATAGACTATGCCGTCATCCTTGGTGCAGAGCACGGCGGTCATCTCCTGATCCGGCACATTCACACAGTTGATGGTGACATCGGCCATCTTGCCGTCGGTGAGACGCTCGACCATTTCATAAACCTGCACCGGAGTCATGCCGGCTGCGCTCTCGACGATGTCGCAGAAGCCGAGATCCTTAATGCGCTGGGTGCTCTTGGGGCTGTTGGCGATGCCGATCACCTTGCCGGTCACGCCCACACGCTTTTTTGCCTCGTAGCAGCAGAGCATGCCGCTCTTGCCACCGGCACCGAGAATCACCACCGTTTGGCCGTACTGGCACAACTTGGCGGTCTGGGCGGGAGCTCCGGCCACGTCAAGGGCACTCAAGGCCAACTTTTCCGGCATGTCGGTCGGAATCTTGGCATAGATGCCGCTCTCGAAGAGGATGGCCTTGCCCTTGATGTCAACCTGATCCACATCGGGACGGATTTCCAGAATCTCGTCAATGCGGAGCGGGGTCAGCGAGAGGCTGACGAGCGTGGCGATGCGGTCGCCCTCCTTCAGGTCTATCTTACCCTTCAAAGCGTCACCAATCTTCTCAACCTTGCCAAGCAGCATGCCGCCAGAGCCGGTACGGCGGTTGCGGTGCTTGCCCTGCAGCTCCACATTGAGGAACATCTCCTTTTTGACCTCCTCCATGATTTTCTCCTCGCTGGCACCTTCGCCCGCCTGCTGTTTGGCGTAGTTGTGGATGTCCGTAAACGAAGCGGAATCAATGTTCAAAGTCTGCACATCGATGAGAATCTCGTTATCCCAGATTTCATCCATGTTGTTGTTCAATTTATTCGCAGGCTGCGGCAGCACGCCTACCGGCTCAATCACACGATGGGTTCCGTATTTATTTCCTTTCTTTTGCATATCTGATTTTTTTTTTAATAATGTATTATTCTGAATTCTGTCTTCTGTCTTCTGACTTCTTACTTCTTACTTCTTACTTCTCAAACCAAGAATCTCCCTCGCCTCATCCGAAGTGGCAATCGGGCGGCCCAGCTCCTGCGCGATACGCACCACCTTGGCCACCAGTTCGCCGTTCGACTTGGCAGGCACTCCCTTGGCAAGATTCAGGTTGTCCTCAAAGCCGACACGCACATTGCCGCCCATGGCAATGGCAGCTGCGGCCATCGGAAAGGCGTGGCGACCGATGCCGGTCACTGTCCAGGTGCTGCCTGCGGGGATTCCGTTCACCAGCCAGCAGAGGTTGGCCACCGTCGCCGGCGTGCATCCCGGCACACCCAGCACAAAGTTGAACTGCATGGGGGCGCCCGGCACCTCACCCTTGCGGGCCATGGTCAGGATGGTGTCCAAATGTCCCATTTCAAAACACTCGAACTCCGGCTTGATGCCGCGCTCCATCATCCGCTTGCCGAAGGCACGCATGGTGGGCATGGTGTTGTCAAAAATCTCATCCCCGAAATTGCAGGTGCCGCAGTCAAGGGTGGCCATTTCCGGCACCGGCGTGGTGTCGGTGGACTGCAGACGCTCGTCGGGCGTCATCCCCACGGCACCGCCCGTGGAGGGTATCAGTATCACATTCGGGCAAGCCTTGTAAATGGCCTCCTCACATTCCTGGAAACGGTCGCGGCTCTGGGTCGGCGTGCCGTCGTCCCAGCGCACATGCAGATGCACGATGGCCGCTCCGGCATCCACCGCCGACTTGGCCTCCCTGACAATCTCCTCTACCGTATATGGGACCGCAGGATTCTGCTCCTTGGTCACCTCCGCGCCGCAAATCGCAGCCGTAATAATCAATTTGTCCATATTCTTCTATCTTCTGTCTTCTAAATTCTGCCTTCTGTCTTCTAAATTCTGTCTTCTATTTTCTCTGGCACTCCTTCGGCGTCACGCAGGTACCGGAAGCCCGGCAAACCACAACAGGTTCGTCAAGTTCATCCGCCGCAGAGGGGGAAATGTCGGGGCGGGCGACAGCCACCTTGCGCGCCTCAAACTGCATGTGGCGTGAAGTGTTGCCTTCGCGGTCAATCCATCCCTCAGCCTCAATATAGTCACCGGCATAAACGGGGGCCAGAAAATCAATGTTGTCGTAGGCGCGGAACAAGCCTTCATCGCCGTCACGCATAATCAGAAGCTCCGTCGCCACATCACCGAACAAGTGCACCATGTGGGCCCCGTCCACCAGATTGCCCCCGTAATGGGCATCCTTCGCGCTCATGCGCAGTCTCAATTTCGTTCTGTATTCCATACTTCTTACTTCTTGCTTCTTACTGCTTGCTTCTTACTGCTCCACATAAATATAGTCCACAAAAATCCCCGACGCATGCACATGCTCCGGAGCAATTTCACCAGCCTTGACCAGTTTTTCAGCCTCCACAACAACCACATCGGCGGCCATGGCCATAAGAGGGTTGAAGTTGTTGGTGGTACCCAGGAACACCATGTTTCCGTCCTCGTCCACAATGTTGGCGCGCAGGAATGCGATATCTGCCTTCAAAGGTTTTTCCAACAGGTAATCCTTGCCGTCAACCTTCACAATCTCCTTGCCGTCGGCAATGATGGTGCCCAGTCCGGTTGGAGTCAACACACCGCCAAGTCCGGCCCCGTAAGCGCGGATGCGTTCGGCAAGAGTGCCCTGCGGCACATATTCCACCTCCAAAGTGCCGGCATTCTTCTGCGCAGCCGTCTCCTTGTTGGTTCCGGTATGTGACACGATGGCCTTTTTCACCTGATGGTTGGCAACAAGCTTTCCATGGGCCACATTGTCGTATGCGGTATCGTTGGAGATGATGGTCAAATCTTTAACACCCTTTTCAACAAGAGCGTCGGTAATCTGCACCGGACTCCCCACTCCGAGGAACCCGCCGAACATCACCGTCATGCCGTCCTTGACCAGTCCGGCCGCTTCCTGTAATGTAATCTGCTTTTTCATTGTCAATATGATTTTTCTATGTTGAGACTCAATTTACGCACCGAACAGACGGGCATTGTTTTCATACAGTTCATGCAGCAGGTCCACCTGATGTGATTTCAGTTTCAATGCTTGCAGCCACTGTTCAAAAGTACTGACTTTATGCATGTCAGTACCCACATAATCGTACATTCCGGCTTCCAGCAGATATTCTGCGTTATCCTTTGCAGGCCTGCCATATCCGCCAGCCAGAGAGACCAGGTTCAACTGAAGGGAATAACCGCTCTCCTTCCAGTGCCTGAATTCATCCGTATCAGCATACACATACCGTTCCGGATGCGCTATCACCACATGGTTGTCTGTGACCGTCAACTCGTAAAGATACTGGTCCATGTCCGGAATCTTATACATGTAGGAGGTCTCCACCAGCACAATCCTCTCTGTCGGATTCAAATATAGCCAACCCTCCTCCTGATGCGAAAGGAAACGTTCGTCCAGCATGTATTCCGCTGCCAGCCTTACCTTCAATCCGCATGATTCCGCCACCACCTGCCTGTAATGGTCATACAGCTGTTCCAGATGGGAACGGGTGTTGTCCGCATAATCCATCATGACATGAGGTGTGAGTATCAGTTGTCTGAAGCCCAACCGCTCCATGTATTTAAGCCCATCAATGGAGGAGGATTCCGTCTGGAAACCGTCATCCACCGCCGGAAGCAGATGACAATGCATGTCGGTCACCCCGTGGAAAAAATCGGCGGGCAAACCTTTTTTTCTGTCAAACAAGCCCATTTTTTATGGATTTAATGCCGTTCCTCCTGCGAGGAATTCTGGCGTTTATTTTTTTCAAACCCCATTATAACCTTTAACTTATGACGGAATTTCTGCAACACCGACATCTGTGACTGCCGTTTGGTCTCCTCCTCATTTCCGTAACCATAACCATAACCATAACCATAACCATAGCCATAACCATAACCATAGCCGTGTCCGGAACCGTTATTATATCCTAACTTCTTGTAATCAACATCATTGACAATCACACAAAGATGCGGGAAACGTTTTTCCTGATACATGTTCTCCAAATCAACCAATGCCCGCTTGTCAGTCACATTGGCACGTATGACAAACACAGTCAGATCGGCCACACGCTTCAGGATGTCCGCATCGGCCACAAGGCCGGCCGGCACCGCATCCAGCAGCACATAGTCATATTGCGGACGTACTGCATCCAGGAAGGCATCCAACCTTGGACTCTCCAACAATTCGGCAGGATTAGGAGGTACCGGACCGGAAAAGACCACATCCCAGCTGGCTGAACCAGTCGTGATGGAACGGCGCTCCGACAGCAACGAATCCAGATCCATTTTTCCGGAAAGATAGTTGGAAAGCCCCCTGCTGTTGGCATTGGGGAGTTTCTTGTGCAGCGTTCCCTTCCGGATGTCCGCATCCACCAGCAGCACCCGCTTGCCCGAAGCGGCCAGCAGCACCGAAAGGTTGGAGGAGAGGAACGACTTACCGCTATTCTGGAAAAATGAGGTGAACATGGCCACCTTGCAGCCCTGACGGTCAGTCTTGATATAATCCAGATTGGAACGTATGATACGGAAAGACTCCGAAATGGAATCACGCCCGTTTTCGTGCACCACAATGATGCTGCCCTTTTCCTGTTCGGCACTCTGCTTTGGCACATCCCCCAAAAGAGGAACCGAACATCCCTCCTCCACCTCCAACCGGCTGTGGATATCGGTGTCCATCATTTTCAGCAGGAAGAATATACCTACAGGAATGGCCAACCCTAACACAATTGCCACCAAAAAAATCATGGATCTGCGAGGTTTGGTGGGAGAGGCAGGGCCATCCGCCGCGTCAATCACACGCACATCGTCCTCCAAGGCGGCCTTGGAGAGTGAGAGCTCCTCACGCCGGTTCAACAGGAACAGGTACAGGCTGGATTTGACCGTTTGTTCCCGTTCCACCGATGCAATGTAATTCTGGCGTTCCGGTACAGCCTCCACCTTGCTGCCGGCCTGGTTCTCCAACCTCCTTTTCCGGCTCAGCTGCTGCGTCAAATTGGAGCGCAGTGCCGTCAGGGCGCTGGACACGCCATCCTTCAAAATCTGCAGGCTGGCGTTGATCTCCTTGGTCATAGGGTTGTTCTTGGTATTGCCCTTAGCCTCCAATTTCTGCTTTTGCAGCAAAGTGGTGTTATATTCGGAGATGACCGAAGCAAGTTGCGGATCCTTCAGCCCCATCTCAGCAGGCACAAGTTTGTAATCGTCCTTCATATTACGGACAAAATCGGTCAGATAATCCACAATGGAAATCTGGTTTTCAAGAACCTCGCTTTCTTCCAAGTATTTGTCGCTATAACGCAGATAGTCCTCACCGTAACTGCCGACGGCAATCAGACGGTTGCTCCGTTTGAAGGAGGCCAAGCCCGATTCCACAACTCCCAAATCCTGATCCAGTTCATTAATCCGCGCATTGATGAAGGTTAGGCTCTGGTCTATCACCAGCGCCTTGTCCTTTACCGCCTCCTCGCAGTAAATCTGCACCAGAGTGTTCAGCACATCCTCAGCCCTGTCGCCTGAAGGATCCACCATGGAGAGATTGACCACGTTGGAAACCTTGTCGGCCCTTGCCACCTGCACGGCAGCACGGTACCGCTTGGTCACCGCCTTGATGCTGCTTTTTTCCACCAGAATCTCCTTGCCGGCGTATGCCGCATAATTCCAGGTAGGGATCACCACCACCCTGCCGACTGGCGTGTTCACCGTATCATTCAACGTGGCGGTCTGCACCTTGTTGCTCTCAGGGAACTTCAATGTAACCCTGCCGCCAGTCTTTTCAGGCACCACCGTCAGGGTGACTTTTGAAAAACGCCCCTCATCCGGAAACTGCACATGCACCGGACTGTTGCTGTACAGATCATTTTTCCGCAAAAAAGTCTTCTGACTGTACGTCACCTCCAGATTTAACCGCTCCACCACCTGCATCATCAGGGTGCGGGACTTGAGAACCTGCAATTCGTTCTCCACGGCGGACGATCCGCTCATGTTCAGCAGGTTATTGGAAACCAACAAATCACTGGCACTGCTGCCAGTCTTCTTGTCCTTCAGCATGATGGAAGCTGTCCGGCTATAATACCTGACCGCCGACTGGGAGACCAGGAATGCCACTGCCAAACAGACAAACAAAGAGAGGACAAACCAGCGCCAATGGCTGAGCAGAGTGTAAAGCATATCCTTCAGGTTGATGGTCGGTTCCTCATCCTGACTGTACTGCATCTGTTTTTTCTGACTGTTTTCCATACAACAAATTATTTGGTTAATGTGATGATAAGGGTGACTATGGATATGAGGGAGGTGGTCAGGGAGACATAACTGGCTATCCATGAGGCGTTCTCTTTGATGCGGGTGGCGCGCAACGGCTCCAGCAGCACCACATCGTTCTGCTGCAATAGGAAGAATGGATCGTTGAAGACCTCTTTGGACTTCAGGTTCAGGTAACGGAGGTGCATGTGATCGCCCTCCTCACGCAACACGCCCACCTTGTTCAATTTGGTATAGGCGGAGATACTTCCAGCTTGGGAGAGTGCCTCCAGCAGCGTGATACGCTCCTTGGTCACCGTCACAGTATGCGAACCGGTGGCGCTTTTGATATACACCTTGTAGTTCTTGAAACGGACAAGCACAACCGCATCCTCCAAGTATCCGCCTTTGAGCAGCAGGTTGGTGATGGTATCCTGCAGCTGCAGGCGTGTCATCCCCTCCACATGGATGGCACCCAATATCGGCATGTCTATATATCCGTTAATATCCACCAGATACCCGATGTTGTTTTCCGGATTCTGCGAATTATAAGAGTTTCCGGTTCGGGCATTATAGGTGCTTAACAGGTTAAACGGATCGGACAACCCCCTGTCAGAGGAGGTGACAAAGATTGTCAGTTCGTCATTGGGATGGATCCGTGCTTCATAGCTGTTGTCCAGCAACACGGTGGAATCATGTTCCATGTCCTGCAAATAGGTAATGTCCTTGTGGGTCACACAGGAGGTGAAAAGTGCCGCCATAGCTAACACTCCCAGCCATAACCTGAAAAACAAACATTTACTCATATTCATTATTATTTTTTGTTTCATTTTGAACCGGCTCCTCCTGCGGGGCAGGCTTGTCCAGCACTGTAAAGCGGCTGTTATTGCTTTTGAATTCCGGCACAATGGCCTTCATCTGCGCCACAAGGGCGAATTCATCGGAAGAGAGCAGGGCCTGGTTTAACGCCTCAAACGCGGCATCCACCTTTTCCGGATCCTGCGGCCGCACCTTGGCCCGGAAAATCTTCCCATGCACAGTCGGCATGGTGTCCTCCTTGGTGGCCAGCAGCTCCTCATAGAGTTTTTCACCCGGACGCAGCCCAACCTCCTTTATTTTGACGTCATCCCGTCCCGAAAGCCGGATAATCTTACAGGCAAGGTCATAAATACGCACCGGTTTGCCCATGTCAAAAACAAAGATCTCCCCGCCATTGGCGATGGTGGCGGCCTGCAACACCAGGTTGCAGGCTTCGGGAATGGTCATGAAATAACGGGTGATGCGCTTGTCGGTCACCGTAAGAGGGCCGCCGTTTTCCAGCTGCTTCTTAAACAATGGCACCACAGAACCGTTAGAACCCAGCACATTACCGAACCTTGTCGTGACAAACTGGGTCTCCGAGCGGCGGCTCTGCACATATATTTCGGCAATCCGTTTGGTCGCGCCCATGACATTGGTGGGATTAACCGCCTTGTCGGTGGAAATCATAACCATTTTCCGGACATGATACCGGATTGCCAGATCGGCCACCAGACGTGTCCCGAACACATTGGTGCGCACGGCCTCGTATGGTGATTCCTCCATCAGCGGCACATGCTTGTATGCGGCGGCATGGAAAACCACCTCAGGGCGATAATGGCTGAAAATCTCATCCATCCTGACGGCGTCACGCACATCCGCCACTTCGAAGAAAAGCCGGTCCCTGCAGTCCGGATATTTTCCCAACAATTCGAACTGTATGTCATATACCGGGGATTCACCCATATCCAGCACCACCAGTTTTGAAGGCTCATAATTCATCACCTGCCGGACGATCTCACTGCCTATGCTGCCGGCCGCTCCTGTCACCAGCACCGACTTGCCGCGGAGTTCGGTGGCAATCGCCTCATTCTCCAACACAATCGGGTCGCGTCCCAACAGATCCTCAATCTGGATATCCTTGATCTGCTCGGACTTCATGCGGCCCTCTATCAGCTCATACACATGTGGGATGATCTTCACCTTCAGGTTGAGTGCCAATGCCTGATCAGCCAATTTGTTTTTCACCTCCACCCCCAAGGAAGGGATGGCGATAATCAGCACCTCGATTTTGTGCCGACGAATATAGCTTTCACGCATCACCTTCGAAGGCAGCATGACCGGCACCCCCTGGATTTCCGAACCCGCCTTCTTGAAATTGTCATCTACAAAGGCAACAATCTCATATTCACTCTCCTTATCGTTGGTGATCAAGTTATAGGTCAGCACACCTCCGCTCCCCGCTCCGAACACCAGGGCCTTTTTCTTGCCGTTCCCCTTTTTCGGCGTGGTATATTCACTGAACAGCCGGCGTACGGTGAGGCGGGAGATCACCAGCACGAAAAATATCATCAGCACCTCATGGATGATTTCCGCATATTGCGGAAAAAAGAGGTCGGCACCCTTCTCATACCTGAGAAACAAAATGAAACGGGAACCGCACAGCAGGCACAGCGAGATGACTGAACTCAACAGGATCCGGCGGATATCCCCAAAGCCTGAGTAGCGCAACATGCCCTTGAAGGTGTTGAAAGAAAGGAAACTGATACTATACACCCCCACCAAAATGAACAGATAGGCCAACACATGCAAAGGCTGTCTGCCGGGTATCGCCATGGTTCTGAACACCAGCCTGGAAAACCAGAACGCCACAAGCACCATGACAATGTCAAACAGAAACACCCAGATGCGTGAAAAAGAATTATTCGCGTATCTCTTGATGATTTTTTTCCAAAAATGGAAAAAAACCTTGTCCACCGCATTCTTTGATTTCTGATATAAATTATTCATTCAAAAGTATTTACAATCCAACATCTAAGCTTTCACACATCCATTTCCACAAATTGGAACGAAAATGCAAATATAATCAAAATACAAAACGGATTACGCGTTTCACGCCATTATTTTTATTCTCAGATGAAATAAGGGGATGCCGATCAGGCCTGCCTGTGGAGCTGTTTTTTCATCACACATTGTCCATTCTCCTCCCGATAGGAACGGCCGCATTCGCACACCAACGTGTCATCCAGCCGTTTTCCGCACTCGCAAACCCAACCAATCCGGCGGGCCGGCACCCCGGCCATCAGCGCAAAATCGGGCACATCCCGCGTCACCACCGCACCGGCGGCAATGAGCGCGCTGCGACCGACCGTGTGGCCGCAGACAATGGTGCAGTTGGCCCCCAACGAAGCCCCTTCGCGCACCAGGGTCCTGGCATAGACCCCATGCACCGGAAAATGGGCCCTCGGCGTGACCACATTGGTGAACACGCAGCTCGGCCCGCAGAAGACGTTGTCCTCCAGCTCCACCCCTTCATACAGGGAGACGTTGTTCTGGATGCGCACGCCGTTGCCGACCTTCACGTTGTTGCCGATGTTGACATTCTGCCCCAAGGAGCAGTTGCGCCCGATGCGCGCCCCCCGCTGCACATGGCAGAAATGCCAGATTTTGGTGTCTTCACCTATCTCCACCTCCTCATCCACGTATGATGATTCATGCACGAAAAACTTTTTCTCTTCCATCACTGATTTTTTTAAACCATTATCTCTCAGCCCGCATTGGGTTGTTCAAAAAATCCTCGTAGGCCAAGCGAATACCATCTGCAAGCTCTGTTTTGTAACGCCAGCCGAGCTTTTCCGCCTTGCTGACATCCAACAGCTTGCGCGGCGTGCCGTTCGGACGGGTGGTGTCCCACCTGATTTCGCCATCATAGCCCACAACCTTCGCGACCAGTTCCGTCAGCTGCTTTATGGTGAGTTCCTTCCCAGTCCCCGCATTGACCGTTTCGTTGCCCGAATAGTTGTTCATCAAAAAAACACAGAGGTTTGCCAGATCATCCACATATAGGAACTCGCGTAACGGTGAGCCGTCACCCCAGCAGGTAACCTCCTTCGCACCGCTCACTTTGGCCTCATGGAAACGGCGGATCAGGGCGGGAAGCACATGGCTGTGCTCCGGATGGTAATTGTCGTTGGGGCCGTAGAGGTTGGTCGGCATCACACTGATGAAATCGGTGCCGTACTGCCTGTTCAGGAACTCGCAATATTTCAGCCCGGAAATTTTTGCCAGAGCGTATGCCTCATTAGTCTTTTCCAAAGCACCGGTCAGCAGACATTCCTCCTTCATAGGTTGCGGCGCCATACGAGGATAGATGCACGACGAACCAAGGAACTCCAGCTTTTTGCAGCCGTTTTTCCATGCCGCATGTATCACGTTCATCTCCAGAATCATGTTCTCATACATGAAATCCGCCAATGCTGACTGGTTGGCGACAATGCCGCCGACCTTGGCTGCGGCAAGGAAGACATATTCCGGTTTTTCAGCGGCGAAGAAGGCTTCAACCTGCTCCTGCCGCGTCAGATCCAATTCACTGTGGGTGCGGGTTATGATATTACTGTACCCCTGGCGCTGCAATTCGCGCACTATTGCCGAACCGACCATCCCGCGATGACCGGCGACGTATATTTTTGAATGCTGTTCCATCATTTCACAATCCCTTTTTCCAGGTATTCGGCCAAATTGGTGCGGACACGTGCGGCAGCCCCCTCCGACGCCACCTTCGCCATATCGTGTTCAACCATCAGACGCACCAATTTTTCGAATGGCGTTTTTGAGGGATCCCATCCCAATTTCGCCTTGGCCTTGGTCGGGTCTCCCCACAGGTTGACCACATCGGTCGGACGGTAGAAATCATTGCTTACGGCTACAAGGGTCTTCCCTACCAGTTTATCAGGTCCCTTCACGCATACGCCCCTTTCCTCCAGGCCTTTCCCTTCAAAACGGAGCTCCATGCCGGCATTACGGAAGGCCAGTTGCGTGAATTCGCGGACGCTGTGCTGCACACCTGTTGCGATAACGAAGTCTTCCGGCTTGTCGTTCTGCAGGATCAGCCACATGCACTCCACATAGTCTTTGGCATAGCCCCAGTCGCGGAGGCTGTCGAGATTGCCGAGATAGAGGCAGTCCTGCAGGCCTTGTGATATACGGGCCGCAGCCAGCGTGATCTTGCGGGTGACGAAGGTCTCTCCCCGCCGTTCGCTCTCATGGTTGAACAGAATGCCGGAGCAGCAGAACATGTTGTAAGCCTCACGATACTCCTTCACTATCCAATAGCCGTACAGCTTGGCCACCGCATAAGGGCTGTAGGGATGGAACGGTGTGTTCTCGTTCTGCGGCACCTCCTCCACCTTGCCATACAGCTCGGAGGTGGAGGCCTGGTAGATGCGGCATGTCTTCTCCAGATGGCAGGCGCGGACCGCCTCCAGCACACGCAGCACACCGGTGGCATCCACATCGGCGGTGAACTCCGGCGAGTCGAAGCTCACCTGCACATGGCTCTGCGCCGCCAGATTGTAAATTTCATCAGGACGCACCGCATCAACCACCTTAACCAGCGACATGGAGTCGCCCAAGTCGCCGTAATGGAGGTGGAAGTGGGCATGACCCTCCAGATGAGCAATCCGTTCTCGGTAATCCACAGAGGAGCGGCGGATGATGCCATGCACCTCATAGCCCTTCTCCAACAACAATTCGGACAGGAAACTCCCGTCCTGACCGGTCACCCCGGTAATCAAGGCTGTTTTATTCATAACACAAAGTTCTTATTTACATATTAAAAAATCAACAAACCCACACAGGATTTGTGAGGCATGGGGTTAAAAAGGGATTCATCCCATGTTTTTTTCATTCGTCCAACGATGCCAGATACGCTGCGTGCAGATGATAGAACCGCTTCATGAACAGGACATACGCCACGACCAGAACCATCCCTGTTCCAATCAGATATATCCAATGTGCAAGCACAGTTTCAGGGATAAGATATACCATCACCAACGATATGACCAATTGTAAGGCCATATAAATCAGCGAAACCGTCACATGCCCCATTTTCAATTCATTTGCCATCAACTGGTAGGCGTGCTTTCTGTGTGCCTCTCCCAGATTTTCGTGCAACATTATACGGTGGACAATGGTGCAGCAGCCATCCACGCCATACACCAGCATGAAGGCCAGCCAAGTGACATCTCCCGTCTTCAACACCAGACATCCTATCAGGAAGAGCAGGATAAATGCTATTCCGACAGAACCCACATCGCCTGCAAAGCACTTCGACATATTCTTTGGACGGAAATTAAACACACTGAAAACAAGGACAGAAATAATTGTCACAACAATCAGGCTCTGATCCACAAAACCAGCTTGGACTTCCTGAACCCCGGAACCATTCAACAATGCCAACGGTATCAGCACCGAGAGACTGTACCCCGCTGTAATCCCATTGATTCCGTCCATAAAATTGTAAATGTTCGTAGCCCCGACGCACACCATCAAGGCCACAATCCCAATCAGTACCTGCCAGCCCCAAGCCAACGGTTGCCCCTCCAGAAACCCTTGTACGTTCAAACCATAGAACAAAAGCACCATCGCAACAAACTGCACCACCAGACGGACGGAATCCGGCAACGAACGGACATCATCCACAAAACTCACCCCTGCCGCCAAAGTGACAGCCGCCAAAAGCCATAAGTATTGGAATCCGGAAAACGCGCACCATATCCACAGGCCGATGGTGAAGATAATGCCACCGCCCCGCAACACCACTTTGGTGTGCGACGAACGGTCATCGGGTTTGTCAATTATGTTGAAATGGTCTGCGACACGAAAATAAACAAGTTCCGCAATGACCAACAGAAAAGCTATTATCAGATATGTCCACCAAGTCATGATCTTTCTTTTTTAAACAAGCAGTCCACCAATGCCCCCATCGACCCCATGCCGTAGCTGAAATGTATGCAGCAGAAGGCTTTCAACAAATGCCATACGGATGTTTTTTCGTCTTTGATCTGTATGGACCGCATCGTGATGCAACCCAAATAGAGCAAAGCCACAAAAGGCGTGATCAAAAACAACGGCCACCAGACAAAACCTAAAATCAAAGGCAACATAAGCGCCAGGACAAAGCAGGCCGGAACGAAATGCCGTAATCCGAGATTCTTAAGTGAATGTGTGATAAAACAGGCCTTGATCACCCAATATCCCGTCTTATAACGGTTCCGATAAAAATCCCTGTAATTGTCTTTTGGAATATAGGTGCAACGGATGGATGGCACCATCATGATGGTGCCTCCAGCATGTTTCAGCCGCTTGTTCAGCTCGATGTCCTGTACCCTGGCCAATTTCTCATTAAACAATCCTATCTTTTCAAAGACAAATGACTTATAGCATCCGAACGGAACCGTATCCACTTCAAGGTATTCCTTGTCGGAACCGATTCTGAAAGTGCTGTTTCCAACGCCAAACCTGTCACCCATCACCTTGGCGATGGCTTCGGAGGTCCTGTTGCTATTGGTCACCTTGGTGTCGCAGACACCACCAATATTCCATGCGGCCGGCAATTTGGCATGCCACTTCACCAATTCTGAAAAGTAGTTGTTGGGGTACAGGGAATGGCCGTCCAGACGCATGATAATATCCCCCCTGGCCTCGCTGATGCCTTTGTTCAAAGCGTATGGAACAATCCGGTCCGGATTGTCAAGCATTCTAAAATAAGGACATTGCGGCAGATAGGAGGCGATGATCTCCCTTGTGCGGTCGGTACTCATGCCGTCCACAAAGAGGACTTCCAAATCATCTTTTGGATAATCCTGCCGCATGATGCTTTCTATACAACGGGCGATGTGCTTCTCCTCGTTGTAAATAGGACAAATGACAGTAAGCATGTTATATTTTTAGAAATCTTTTTAATCGTAATTCTGTATCAGCTCCCAAGCCTTTTCCGACGAAAACTCGCGCCACTTCTCCTGTGCATTGGTTTTCATCCTGTTCAATAACGAATTGTCTTCGAAAAGCCGCATCACCGCATCGGACAACGCCGATCCGTCATCCTCAAACGGAATGATGATGCCCGATTCCCCATCGTCCACAAATTCGGTGGCGTGTTTCCATTTGGTAACAACGACGGGAATACCTGAAATATAGGCATCCAAAATGGAACCCGGCAAACCCTCCGTATAGAAATGGGTCGGCAGCAGCATCGCATCGTATTTCTCCAAGGTGGTGTATATGTCGGAAGGCTCCAACGGGCCGTAATATTTCATAAAAGGATACTTTGCCAGATTGGTGTTGAAATATTCCACATCACCATCCTCATTTTGTTGCGGGCCATAGAAATCGATGGTGATCCGGTCTTGCAGCCACCTGTCAACAATCTTGTCCCCCAATGCAAAAATCAAGTCCAAACCCTTCATCTTGATGACTCTTGCCATGAAGACAAGCTTCAACCTGTTCTCCTCATGATATGCCCTGGGATGAAAATCGTTGATGCGGAAATTCGGGAACACATCAACATTGTTGAAACCATATTCTTTTTCCAAGGCATTTTTCATGAATTGTGTTTCGCAATGAATTCCTGCGATTTTAGACAATTTGCGTCTATGGTGCGGTTTGTCCGCCAGCAATTCCACCAGCCATCCGCCTACGACAAAATAATGTATCCCAGTATGGAACAGCCTCGACAGCCAATAGATGATCGGGAACAGATAGATCAGGTTGTTTCGGGCTGGCAGATAATACAGTGTTTTGCAGGTCATGACCTTCCAGCACATCCGCAACACCGAACACTTGTCGGACTTGAAGTCCTGGGTGTCGAAATAATCCACGTCAACACCCTTCTCCTGCAACAAAGCCAACAGGTTCCGGGTCTTTATGGTCTGTCCGTCATAAAGCGTGGAACGGAAACCGAAAGCTCCCAACACACAGAAATGGCGACTCATTTTATTCGGCTTATATAATACTGATATACTTTTGGATAAAAATCTGTTCCGAGAACATTTCAAGAGCCAGCTCCCTGCTTCTGACACCCATTTTTTCTCTCTTCCCCCTATCCAGATCCAAATAGTACTCTATGGTTGACGCCATCTCCTCGACATCCAACGGATCGAACATATAACCGTTCTCACCCTCGCTGACTATATGCGGATTGTCGCACACGCGGCTGCAAAGCACAGGCTTGCCGCAACTCATCGCCTCGCACAACACATTTGGGAAACCCTCATAAAGCGACGGCAGACAGAACAGATCCGCTCGGCGGTACTCATCCTGAATATTGGGAGAAGGTGCATGAAATACAAACACATCCTCCAAATGACAATTGGCGATGGCCTTGTCACATTCCTCCCTATATCCGCTATCAAAGCTCTGCCCATACCAATCCACACGGATCCTGTATCCGTCAGCGACCACTCTGCCGATGGCCTCGATGAAACGGGGAATGTTTTTCTGGGGCGTCAGCCGGCCCACACAAACCATGCTGGTCTCTTCATGCTCGGGCAGCTTTTCGCCTGCCGGCGAGAACTTCTCCGTATCCACGAAATTGGTGATCACCTTGACCTTGCGGGACAAACCAGGAAAGTGCCTGCCGATGAACGAAGCTTGCGACTGCGAATTGGGGACAATATGATCGGCCCACCGGTACAGCAGGAATTTCAGCTTTTCGCGTGAGTCCACCTGCTGTGTGGTGTTTCTTTCGGACACAATCAGGTTGAACTTGGCTCCCAACAACTTGAGCAGGCAGGTGATCATGCTCGGCGAGGTGGAATAGGAAATCACGGTGTCGGGATGGTAGGCCATGATATGTTTTCTCAATGCAAAAAAGCGCATCTTCGCACTGGCGGCATCCGGCAGATATCGTCCCACCACTCCGTTTTCCTGCAAAAAAGGCAGATAGAACTCGTTTTTCACATAATACCACAATTCAACCTCATAACCTTGCCTCCCAAGCATGACGGCAAGCCCTGTAAGCTGCCTCTCGGCACCACCGGAACCTATTGATTCTATGAGACAAAGAATGCGTTTCATCACTTTTCGGACAGACTGGGTCAATATGGTAGTGCTGATTGCCAAACAAGCTTATACTCTTCAATGTACAAGCTTGGCGAACCCAAATAGACAGGATAGAAGGCAAATGCAAGCACCATAACCGTCAACCCGAATTTGAGGATCCTGCTGTGTATATAACTTAATGAAATAGGAAATGACAGGACACTGAAAATGGAGAAATAGATGCCCAAGCGGCCGATGGAGAAGCCTATTCCGAACAGACTCACCATGGTAGAAATGCTCAATGCGATTAGGACAAGCTTGTTGATGCCTGGCTCGAACACATGTTTCCTTAATGACAGGACATATAGCAGGAGAAAAGATATGGCCATCAGGAAGCTCACATAATTAAGGCCCTCATATCGTTCCATTTCCACGTAGGTGTCATACCCCAATCCATAAGCGACACCTCGTAAGATGGCGCCAAAATAACCGATCATTAACAAAAACACAATGCTGAGAATCCATACCATCTTCCTGGCATCCATCCTATACAAAAAATAGATTGGGACAAACACGATGGCAGTTCTATGCATTGCGACGGCTATCATACTGCTGATCAAAAATCCTATCAATTTTCCGTTGATAATAAAGGGGATGGAGGCCAAACAAATGGCTATCGCCAAATGTTGCCGGATAACAAACAGCGATTGGTTATATGAGGTCAGCAGGAACATCAGAACGGACAATATCACCAATGGCGAGTACTTTTTCACAATGTGATAATAGACAAGGAGCAAAATAATGCTATAAACGAAAAGGAATACGGTGAAACTTGATGAAAAAAGGGAGACTGTTTTCATAAACAAACGGTATCCTAATTCCATGTAATGGTTATGCATATGGATACACTCCATCCAACTCATTTGCGACAGTTCGTTGAACGTGTCGTAATAGGTGGGCAGATCCGGCATTGAGGAGGGGTCAACGAACGCATGGAATAAAAGCAGCAGCACAAAGGAGATGAATATAAATATCCTTTCCTTTATCCTCTGGGACAACGGACTGACCTGTAACAAAGCCGCTGTCACCGTACAAATGATGAAATTAACCAGTAATGGATTCACTTCGTATATTCCAAATCACTTTTGGCCAACACTTTCCCTATCATCACATATATCAAAGCGACGACAAACGAATTGGCCGGACAGAAACACCATGAAACGCTCTTAAACCCACATTTCCGTTCAAACAGGCAAACTGATCCAACTCCCCCATTCCAGGTCGATGGTATCTGAAGAATTGTTGTCAAACCCGGATCCGTCAAAAAAGGTCAGTTCCCCAAAAAACACCTTTCCGTTCGTATAATACATATCCACCCTGAGATGAGGGATCCCCCTGCTTAACCGGGCGGCGATTTCCTTCATTTTTTCAAAATGCAAAGGCTTCCCGAATGCGGTTTCAGACCTCTCCCCGAAACTGCTGGTGATTTGCATTTTATGGAAATCCATATCATAATAGTTGAAATTATGGGATGTGAAACGGTTCGTCGCCATCAGCACGACCTTAGGCTTTCCGTCAAAACAATAGAATTTGAAATCAGGAATATCATTATAATTACAATCCTTTTCCAACAGCTGTTCGGCCAGTACACGATGCGGTACATGCTTGTAGGGCCATTCCCTATATTTTTTGTACACATTGTCCTTCATGTGTGCATTGAGCTTTCTGATGGCATCACGCTTGTCAAAATGACTCTTATCATCACATATCAGCACACTGGTCCCGCCACCGCCATGAGCGGTTTTCAGCACAAACTTGTCAGGCAGGCCCTCCCAATCGATCTCCTCTGGCTTTTCCCACACCCCAAGCGTAGGGATCACATATTCCTTTCCGATGATATCCGCCACATATTCCTTCACGGCAACCTTGTCAACCATTGTCGCATATTCCGGCTTCCTGTCATACAACTTCAGCCATTGCAGCTTTTCGGTATACCGTTTGGGATGGTCCAGATCCAGTTTTCGCCCCAACTTCAGACGATAGAGCCATTTCAGGAATGTCCTGTCCGGAAGCCATGCCCCACAATGCTGCAGCACGGAAACAGCAAATTCGTCAGGATGTTTGATGTAATAATAAACAGGCAACATGGTAATAAGCTGGTTATTATTATTTTCTATAAAAAGAAATTTTCAATTCGGATTCCTTCATTTTTCGGGTCACATATTCCATCACCTCATCCGTATGGTCACCGAACACAGTTCCGCTTGTCAGTTGGAACAGCTTCCCGCTGAAGCCACCCACATTAATCTCTATCAGTTGGGGGCGGTTTTCAGCATCAATGGCTATGTCCATGGCAACCAGATCGTGATGTGCCACCTTCTCGCCAACCTTAATGGCAAATTGTTTTATACTTTCATAATCAGGAACCTTAAACGTGTTATTCCTGAAGTCAAAGCCATTAAAAACCTCAACCCTTTCCCCCCATTGGTTACAAAGATATTTTCCCAGAACACCATTCTCATCAATTCCCACAAAGGAACCTCCGGCATGAGAATTGTCAACCTCCATCCCGTTTTTACCGATTCGCATCACGGCCCTGAGATAACGGACTTCACCTGTTTTCACATCCCTATAGGTTGCCATCCGGATCGTATTGATTGATGTGGGGTTAAAACAGGCATTAAAAGAACTCTGGGAGATCCATTCCTGAATCATATAGTCCTGTTTGTAAACATCATTCAACAAATCCAAAGAGAACACCGTGTTATCCATAGCGGTATAATGCCCATTATCATATCTGAACAATTTCACGCCTCTTCCGGATTCTCCGAGCGACGGTTTTAGCACAAAACCTTCCACTTTTCTCTGCAACAATTCGGACAAGGGATCTTTTTCCAAACGATTATAGTCATTGTCAAAAAAGAAACCTCTTATATTTCTTGCATAAACATAAGGCATTTTTATTCCTTGAAAGATTTTTCCGAAACTGTTCTTATCCGAATAATAGGGAAGATATTCCGCTGGGGTCAATATGGGTTCGACGAGACTCATGCACAATTCCATTGGCATGATGTTCAAATCTTTCCCGATGAACCTGGAAAAAATCCTGTAAGCCAGTGGGGACAAATTCCTGTCATACCTTTGCCATTTGTCCAGCCAGGCCTCCTCCCCTTCCGCCTTTTTCCCCAATTCCGGTGATTTTGAAACCATGGTGCGGTACAAATCATGATAAATCTTGGTATATCTGTAAGACAACCATTTTTGCATACCGGACCGGAACACTGCCTTCACACTCATTTTACTCTGTTTTTTATTTTTCCATGTTTGATCCCAAGAGCCGCCATCATTGGAAGCACACCCATCAGAACCGTTGAGATGGTGAAAGTCCACGCAGCCCCCATATATCCGAAAAACCTTATCAATGGAAATGCAATAACAAAACCTATCAGGGAGACAACCATGGTAATGTTTCGCAACAATCTGTCATAATTATTAACCAACAGATAGTTGGTGCCGTAAGCCGAACTCATCGCCAGAAAGAACAACGACAGGGAGGTCAGCCTCATCACAGGAACGGCATCCAGGAAAGCTTCGCTGTAAAACAACAGCAGCAGCGGTTTGGCAAAAACAAACAACACCGCTGAAACAAACAAGGCAATCCCAAGGAAAAACTTCACAAACAGGGAGTGTTTGCTGTTGTTCCGTGAAAGGTATGGAAAAAATGTTCTGGAAATCACGGAGATAAATTGAAAGGAGACCGTTGAAAGTTTTTTCCCCGCATCGTATAACCCATTCTGCGTAGGATTGCCGTACAAACCTAACAGCACAATGGAAAAACTATTGTAAAGATTGGGCATCAGATTGTTGATAAAAATATCCGTGCTGCCCTTTATGGTAGCCATGATACTTTTTAAAGATGGCTTCCTTAATTTGACCCCCCATCGGAAAAGGATGAGATATAAGGCGATGATGCCGGAAACCACAAAACCCAAAGAGACAAAAAGCGGTTGCAGGATATAATGCTCCGGCTTGCGGATAAAAACAAAGACCGCTGCGGTAAACACCAGTTTCGCCACGACGCCGAGAATGGTGATGTATTTCATCCTTTCCATGGCCTGGAAAAACCAATCAGGATAAAGGATATGGCCTATCAGCATCAGGGAGGTGACCATGATGGCCGCCCGCGCCTCATAAAACTTGGGGATGGTAAGTATCAGGACGGCCATTACCGCATACGATATGGCCAACAGAAAACAGCGGGACCATAATACCGTGGAAAAGATATCCGAAACCTTATCCAGATCCTCCCTGTTTTTGGCCACATCCCTTGTCGCCGTGAAATTGAACCCCCAATCCGCTATGGTCTGCAGCCAGACAA
>JAEEGF011153806.1_pt1 | contig 23942 bp, 25 predicted proteins | sample 9134171 | NCBI WGS metagenome assembly JAEEGF01 (sample SAMN16246542, study PRJNA631951) | gut metagenome | biome: gut microbiome; feature: rumen; material: AP-attached | host: Bos | place: Iran: Karaj | collected 2018-10
TTTTTTTCATAACTTGCACTGCTTTTTAAGCGGACAGTGGACCGTCGATCCGTCACCTACAAACCTTATTGCTACTAAGGATATTCTTATTCAGGTCCTGGATCAACGGGCCGGGCGGGGCAAAAAAGATACACGGGTCTTACCCATTGCAGAAAATTGAGAACCGCCCGGCTCCATTGTCCTTCTGTTAAACTTTTATTATCGGCATAAATTTACTACTTTTGTCGTACAAACCTAGGTGCAGAGAACTACGCTGTAAATCTAAGGTTTGCAGAAAAGAAACGACTCGATGCATCCGAAATTCATTCTCATCTCCCATCCGAAAACCCCGCTTACAGGGACATTCGTGTACGGGATGGTGTGCCAGCACAAAGACCTTGTGGAAGGGTATGGGAAGGTGCACGGCGGGGGATGGTACGAGCGGGATGATGTGCACAGGACGATGACCCTTTACGGGAGTTCGGGGGATTATGGGGAGCCGCGGCTTTCTTTTCTCAACCGGATTCCGAAGGAACTGAAGGAGTACCGCTTCTTCTTTACGCCCATCCACGGCCTCCCTGGCAATGAGCTGGATCTTTCAGGGGTCGAATGGTTTTAACGAAAAACGACGGCTATTATTAAGATGTTCCGCTACGGATTCCTGCTTGTCTTTCTTCTCGCGCTGGCGGGAGCGGGCTTTGTCGCCTGGCACGTCTGGCGCATCACGCCGGGAGGATGGGTGTTCAAACTCTTCGTTACCGCGCTGTACGTTTTCTGGATGGGACTCGCCTTTGCGGGATTCTTCTTTACCGAGAAGGTCTCGCTCAAGGCGGCACGTTTCCTTTATATTGTCGGCAATACGTGGTGGATCGTGATGCTGTATCTGCTGATGTTCTTTCTGGCGGCGGATCTCCTGTCCCTCTGCCGGATATTGCCCCGGGGAATGCTGGACGGGAATGCGGCCCTCGGGGGAGGCGTCGCGCTCCTCCTCGCGGTCGTTCTGCTTGCCGGACGCATCCACTATGCCCATAAATACCGGGAAACCCTGACGATCCGGACCGAAAAGCCTCTGGACCGGCCTCTGACCATCGTCCTGGCCAGCGACCTGCATCTCGGCTACCACAATTCCTCCCGGGAATTCGCCCGATGGGTGGATAAGATCAACGCCGAGAAGCCGGACCTGATCCTCATCGGCGGGGATATCGTCGACCGGAGCGCCCGTCCGCTGCTTGAGGAAGATTATGCCGGGGAATTCCATCGTTTTTCCGCCCCGGTTATCTCCGTCCTCGGCAACCACGAGTACTACAGCGACAGGGAGGCCTCGGAACGGTTCTTCCGCGAGGCGGAGATCGTCCTGCTGCGGGATTCGCTCGTCCGCTTCCGGGGGGTGACCGTCATCGGCCGCGACGACAGGACCAATCCGCACCGTCAGCCGCTGGCCTCGCTCGTCCCTCCCGCGGACAGTTCTTTCACCATCCTGCTCGACCACCAGCCCTATCATCTGGAAGAGGCGGAGGCGGCCGGGGTAGACTTCCAGTTCAGCGGCCACACACACCGCGGTCAGGTCTGGCCCCTCTCGTGGGTGACGGACGCCCTCTACGAGAAGTCGTGGGGACATCACCGCCGGGGGAATACGCAGTACTATGTGAGTTCGGGAATCGGCCTGTGGGGCCCGCGATTCCGCATCGGCACCCGTTCCGAATATCTGGTCCTAAAACTCCTGCCCGAAGATGAGCACTGAGCCTTCCGGACAGAGATCCTCCCGCGTGAGGTCCCTCGTCGCCCTGATGTCCTTCCTCGTCGCGCTGGCGGGGTGGAGGATCGTTCGCTCCAGGCCGTCCTCCCCGGAGGTGTAATGAAGTGTCCGGCCCGCGGGCCGTTCTCGAAAACGGCCCTTTCTGTGCACGGCCTTTCCGTTGCGGGTCTTGCGGATTTCCGCGAAAAAATATAAATTTGTGGATGCATTAATCAGTTATTTCTATGAGACTTGACGGAAGACGCGAAAGCAGCAATGTAGAAGACCGCAGGGGCGGTGGCGGCAAGATCGCCGGCCTCGGCCTCGGCGGCGTGGTCATCGTGGGCATCATCACCCTTCTGATGGGCGGAAACCTCGGTGACGTAATCAACAATGTATCCAGTATGGGCGGCGGGACGGAAGTCGTGTCCGGCGACGGCAATGACGCGCAGTTCACCGCCGAAGAGCAGGAGCTCGCCCGTTTCTCCCGGATCATCCTCGCCAGCACGGAGGATGTCTGGACGGGCTATTTCCAGCGGCACGGCCTCGGCCAGTACCGCAATCCCACGCTGGTGCTTTATTCGGGCTCTACCAGCACCAGCTGCGGCCAGGGACAGGCCGCGATGGGGCCGTTCTACTGCTCGGCGGATGAGAAACTCTACATCGACCTGAGCTTCTTCTCATCGATGAAGCGTTCCCTCGGCGCGGACGGCGATTTCGCATACGCTTACGTCATCGCCCACGAAGTCGGCCACCATGTGCAGAATCTGCTCGGCACCCTCGGGCAGGCGCATCAGCAGATGTCGCGTACCAGTGAGGCCAATGCCAACAAGATCAGCGTCCGTATCGAACTGCAGGCTGACTTTTACGCCGGCGTGTGGGGATACTATGAGAAGCAGATGTTCGGCTCCCTGGAGGACGGCGATATCGACGAGGCCATCAACTGTGCCGACAAGATCGGCGACGATTACCTGCAGAAAAAGGCCCAGGGCTATGCCGTGGAGGAATCTTTCACCCACGGTACGGCCGCCCAGCGCAAACGCTGGCTGAAGAAGGGCCTCACGACGGGCGATCTCTCGCAAGGCGATACATTCTCTTTAAGTGACAGACAGTTATGATGAAATTCAACCTCCCCAAAGAGGGCGGCCTTATCGAGAAAGACCTCCCGAAAGGAATCCTGCATTCCTACGAAAAAGTGGGCGTCGAAATCTACGAAGACGATGCGGCCGCGTCCCTGCAGATCGCCGAAATCATCTCCGGGGCCATCAAGGCATGCACGGACCGTCCTTTCCGCCTCGGCCTCACGACCGGCCGGACCCCCGTCTCCCTGTATAACATCCTCTCCCGCAAGTACGCGGACGGAGAAATCTCTTTCAAGAACGTGGAGGTCATCTCCATCGACGAGTATTACCCCTTCGGGAAGAATGACCGCCAGAGCCGGAATTTCCGCCTCCACGAGGCCCTTCTCGACAAGGTCGACATCCCCCGGGAGAATATCCACATTCCCGACGGAACCGTGCCGCAGGACAAAGTCAGCGCCTATTGCGCCGAATACGACAAGATCGCCCGCGACCTCGACCTGCTGGTCATCGGCGTGGGCGAGCAGGGGCAGCTCGGATTCAACGAGGCCGGATCCTCCGAGAAGAGCCGCACCCGGACCGTCCGGCTGTCGTATCAGTCGCGGAAACGGCAGGCCAAGAACTTCAACGGCGATATGGCCTCCACGCCCGCCGCGGCCATCACCATCGGCCTCGGCACGATGCTGAGCGCCAAGAAGGTGATCCTGATGGCCTGGGGCGAAGGCAAGGCGGCGACCGTCAAGGCCGTGGCCGAGGGAACGGTCGATCCGTCCTGCCCCGCCTCCTTTCTGCAACTGCACGACGATGCGACCATCTTCGCCGAGACCAACTCCGCAGCGATGCTTACCCGCGTCGAGGCGCCCTGGCTGGTCGGCCCTTGCGAGTGGAACAAGAAATTTATCCGCAAAGCCGTCGTATGGCTCTGCCAGACGGTTCACAAGCCCATTCTGAAACTCACGGAGAAGGATTATCTGGAGAATTCCCTGGGCGAACTGATCGAGCTTTACGGTCCTTATCACAAGATCAACATCGAGGTCTTCAACGACCTCCAGCATACCATCACCGGCTGGCCGGGCGGCAAGCCGAATGCCGACGACAGCACGCGGCCCGTACCGGCGGCCCCGTATCCGAAGACCGTCCTGATCTTCTCGCCCCATCCGGATGACGACGTCATCTCGATGGGCGGCACGTTCATCCGTCTCGTCAGCCAGGGGCACGACGTCCACGTGGCCTACGAGACTTCCGGCAACGTGGCGGTGCACGACGACGTGGTGCTCCAGCATATGGACGCGGCGTACCAGCTCGGATTCGCCGACAAGTTCGACGAAGTGAAGGCGCTGGTGGACAGCAAGATCCCCGGCGAACCGGAGCCCCGTGCCCTCCTGGACATCAAGGGCGCTATCCGCCGGAGCGAGGCCCGCGGAGCCGTCCGCTCCTTCGGGCTCAACGACAAGACCAACGCGCACTTCCTCAATCTGCCGTTCTATGAGTCCGGCGGCGTCAAGAAACTGCCCCGCAGCCAGGCGGACATCGATATCATCAAGGCCCTGCTGGAGCGGCTCAAGCCGGATATGATCTTTATGGCCGGCGACCTTGCCGACCCGCACGGGACGCATCGCGTCTGCACCGAGGCCGCTCTGGAGGCACTGGAGCAACTGCGCGGAGAAGGTGCGCCCTGGATCGGCAAGACCCACGTCTGGCTCTACCGCGGCGCCTGGATGGAGTGGGAACTCGGTCGCGTGGACATGGCCGTTCCGCTCTCGCCGGACGAAATGATCAAAAAACGTCACGCCATCTTCCGTCATCTGTCCCAGAAGGACATCGTTCCTTTCCCCGGTGACGATCCGCGGGAATTCTGGCAGCGGGCCGAGGAGCGCACGCAGAACACCGCGCGCCTCTATGACGAACTCGGCATGGCCGAATACCAGGCCATCGAAGTCTTCCTGAAACTTTATTAATTTTATATAAAATGAACGTAATCATCCGTAACACCTCGGCGGAGGCCTCCCTCTGGGCCGCCCGCCACATCGCGGCCAAGATCAACGAAAAAGCCGCCAAAGAACCCGGCAAACCCTTTGTCATCGGCCTCTGCACCGGTTCGACCCCCATTGAAACCTACGCCGAACTGATCCGTATGGTCAAGGCCGGCGAGGTCTCCTTCAAGAATGTCATCTCCTTCAATATGGACGAATATGTGGGCCTTCCCGAGGACCATCCCGAGAGTTACCACAGCTTTATGCACAAGTATCTTTTCGACCACATTGATGAGAAGCCCGAGAATATCCACATCCTCAACGGCAACGCCCCCGACCCGGCGGCCGAATGCGAGGCCTACGAGAAAGCCATCGAGGCGGCCGGTGGATTCGACCTGTTCCTCGGCGGTGTCGGTGAAGATGGCCATATCGCCTTCAACGAGCCCTTCTCCTCGCTGCAGTCCCGCACCCGCGTCGTCACGCTGACCCTCGACACCCGCATCGTCAACTCCCGCTTCTTCGGCGGAGACTGGAAGCAGGTACCGGCCCAGGCGATGTCCGTGGGCGTAGCCACCGTGCTCGGCGCCAAGGAGGTCGTCATCCTCGCCTTCGGCGGAAAGAAGGCCCGCGCCATCAAGGACGCCATCGAGGGTCCGATCAGCCACTACTGCACCCTCTCGGGGATGCAGAACCATCCCAACGGCATCGTCGTCTGCGACGAGCCCGCCGTGGGAGAACTCAAAGTGAACTCCTATCGCTACTTCAAGGCCGTAGAAGAGGCGGAGAATCTGTAGCCCGGCACAAAAGGGCCGTTTTTGAGAACGACCCGCGGGCTGGTCATATGGGTCGTGCACGAAAGATGGATAAAACGTGCACGGCCCTTTTAGAATGCGGAGCGTTTGCGGAGGGAGAGGAGGCCCAGTGCAAGCGCGGCGCAGGCGGTGGGAGCCAGCAGGTACAGGAGGTGTTCCCGCAGGAATGCGTGTACGCGGGAGAGGATGTCGCTTTCGGGTACGGCCGGTGCGGGGCACAGCAGGATGACCGTCGTTACGAGGCATCCGAGCACGACGCCGGCCGCGAGGGCCACCAGAAGGGCGGCCCGGCCACGCCGGCGCTCCGTATCCACAGTCTTCTTGATGCCCTCCACGGCGGCGAGCCGGGCGTTGGTTTCGATGAGAAACTGCCCTTCCGCCGGCATTTCGGGGCGGTTGTCACGGAGGAATTGGTCGAGGTCGTTCATAAGCGGATCAGGTCTTTAAGGTGGTTCCTGCCTACGGACAGGAGATATTTTACCGTCCCGAGCGGAATTTGCATTACGCCGGCGATATCTTTCAGGGGGAGGTCTTCGAAATAATGCAGGGCGATGGCGGTGCGCTCTTTCTCGGGAAGGAGCATCAGGGCTTTCTGCAACTGTTCGTGCCGGAAAGCCGCGTCCGATGCCGCCCCGTCGGGAACGGCCAGGGCTTCCAGCCCGATGGCGGCGTGCTGCGGTACCCTGCGTAAATTGTCAATGAAGCAGTTGTAGGCGATGCGGAACAGCCAGGCCTTGAAGTTGCCGGTAAACTGCCCCGAACTGACGTATGCCCGGACCAGCGCCTCCTGGGCGAGGTCGTCGGCAAGCGCGGCGTCGGACGACAGCGATGTCAGGAACCGCCGCAGCGATCCCTGACACACCCGGACTTCGGCGATGAACTGCTCGCGCGTCACTCTTCTCCGAGTTCCTTGGCAAGCATCTTCTTGCCGGCAAAATAGTAGACGAACAGTCCGATGCCGACGGAGATGAAAATCATACCGGGGGTATCAACCAGGACGGTCAGGAGCGCGCGGGATCCGTCAAAACCCTCTTGCAACGGCGTGACGAGACCTGCTACAAGGATTGTGATGCCGATCAGCGTGCAGACGATGCCGGCCGTAAGCCTTGTAAGCAGACGCTCTTTGAGACTTTTCGGCTTCTTCGCCCGCTGCAGCAGGTCCGGATTGATCTCCGCGCCGGCCTCGATGGCCTTGAGCATAATCTCCGCCTTGCGGTTGATTTCATTCTGCCGGACCCGGCCGATCAGCCAGACAATCAGGACGGGCAGCGCCACACAAATTCCCAGGGGAACCAAGATGTCTTCTAACATAGCGTATCAATTTTTAATGTTCACCCGTATAACGCAAACCGGGGGCGAAAGGTTGGAAAAAATTGCGATTTTTTCGGATTACAGCCGGAAGCCGACCGTGAGATGCGCAGTGACATGGCTCATCGTATAGAAGTATTTCCCCTTATTCTGCCTCTCCTGCGTGGGGATGAACAGGACGTCCGCCGTCGCGGACAGCCCTGTGTAGAATCTCTTGTAATAGAATATGACGGCCGCATTGCCGGCTGTCAGCAGCGGGAGGAAACGCATCCCGAATTTCGTCACGTTGTCTTTGGATGCCGCGATGCGCGACACCCCCACAAGCCCCAGCGTCTCGGTGGCCGAAATGTGCAGCAGCCAGTGCTCGGAAGGAACCCAGTTGTAACCGTATCCGCCGCCGATTCCGAAGAAGAAATGCCTGTTTCTGGATTTGTTCGGCCGATATTCCCCCCAGTTGGCGCGGAATCCAACCGTCGCCAGCGGGCTTCCGGCGCTTTTTCGCTGGATGAAGGCCTGGGTCATCGCCGCAGGCATCGAGAATTTCTTCCAGTTGAAGGCGTAATATCCTCCGACCCGGATATAGTGGCTCGGCATGTCGCCGGGCTTGACGTCGAATTCCATCCCGAGCAGGTCCATCGTGCCCTGATACGATCCGATGGATCCGTAAGTCACCTCGCCTCCCAGCCGGTTGGCATACACCTTCAGACTGAATTCCTTGTCCTTGTTCTTGAAGGGAATGGCGATGCCGAAGCCGAGGATGACCCCGCGGTAGCCGACGCCGAAATGCTGTCGGAAAAGAGGTTTCGCCTTGAGATCCATCCCATAGTCCAGCAGCGTTCCCCGTTGGTCGTAGTGGAATTCGTTGAGGTTAAATACCAGGTCGGACCGGGTGCGGAAGAGCCACTTCTGCTGGGGCTTGAAGATGTAGTCGGTGTTGGTGGTCTGCTTCTGCTGGTTCTTCAGCAGGAAATGATCCACTTTGCGGGCCGTCCGGACCACCTTCGTCTTGAGCGAATCCGGTGGCAATGCGGCTTCGCCGGCCGCCCGGGAGGCGACCGGTAGCAGAAGCGCAAATATGAAAAGGGCTTTGCGGAGCATTCCGTCCGCAAAGATACGAAAAATCCGTCAGTCTCCGAGGGTTGCGACCATCACGGCCTTGATGGTGTGCATCCTGTTCTCGGCCTCGTCGAAGACGATGCTGTTCGGGCCTTCAAACACATCCTCGGTAACTTCCACGCCGTCGAGGCCGAACTTCTCGTGCACATCCCGGCCGACCCGGGTCTCGAGGTTGTGGTACGCGGGCAGGCAGTGCATGAACTTGCAGTCCGGATTGCCGGTGCGCGCCATCAGGGAGGCGTTGACCTGATAGGGTTTCAGCAGGGCGATGCGCTCTTTCCATACCTCGTCGGGCTCTCCCATCGACACCCATACGTCCGTATAGATGAAGTCGCATCCCTTTACGCCGGCGTCGACATCGTCGGTGATGGTAATCCGGGCGCCGGTCTCGCGGGCGATCTCCCGGCACTTCGCGACGAGTTCCGCGGCGGGCTGAAGGGCCTTCGGGGCGACGATCCTGACGTCCATTCCCATCTTGGCGCCGCCGACCAGCAGCGAGTTGCCCATGTTGAAGCGGGCGTCGCCGAGATAGGCGTAAGTAACCTCCTGCAAGGGCTTGCCGGCGTGTTCCCGCATCGTCAGGAAATCGGCGAGAATCTGTGTGGGATGGAATTCGTTGGTGAGGCCGTTCCACACGGGGACGCCGGAATAGGCGGCCAGTTCCTCCACGGTCGCCTGGGCGAATCCGCGGTATTCGATGCCGTCATACATCCTTCCGAGGACGCGGGCGGTGTCTTTCATCGACTCTTTGACGCCGATCTGCGAGCCGGTCGGCCCGAGATAGGTCACGTGCGCGCCCTGGTCGTGGGCGGCGACTTCGAAGGCGCAGCGGGTGCGGGTCGAGGTCTTCTCGAAGATCAGGGCGATGTTCTTGCCCCTGAGGCGGGGCTGTTCGGTGCCGGTATATTTTGCCTTCTTGAGGTCGGCGGCAAGGTCGAGGAGGAAGTTGATTTCCCGGGGGGTGAAGTCCAGCAGTTTGAGGAAACTGCGGTTTCTGAGGTTGAATGCCATGTCAGTATGATTTTTAAGGTATAATTCGGGTTCCGCAGGCGGGATTGCCCAGTTCCGAGGCCTCGGTGATGACGCACGCGCCGCCGCCGCTTTCGACGAAATAGATGCCGGCGCGGACTTTCGGCGCCATCGATCCTTCCGCGAACATGCCTTCTGAGAGGTACTGGCGGGCCTGAGCGACGGTCATCGTGTCCAGGGCCCGCTGCTCCGGAGAGTGGAAATGGATATAGACTTTGGGGACGTCGGTCAGGATGTAGAATTCGTCCGCCTTCATCGTGACGGCCGCGAGGGCGCTGGCGAGGTCCTTGTCGATGACGGCCTCCACGCCGCGGAGCGTTCCGTCGGCATCCCGGACGACGGGAATGCCGCCTCCGCCCACGGTGACGACGATGTATCCCTCCCGGGCGAGGCGCTCGACGAGGTCGATGTTCAGGATGCGGACCGGCGCGGGAGATGCGACCACCTTCCGCCATCCCCGTCCCGCCGGGTCCTGCCGGTACGTCGCCCCGTCCGCTCCGGGCTCCTTGTAATACGGCCCCACGGGCTTCGTCGGGTTCCGGAAACCGGGATCGTCTGAACGGACTTCCACCCGGGTCACGAGCGAAACGACCGGGTGCGGGTCTTGCGACCGGCTCAGGACCCGGTCCAGCGCGGTCTCGATCAGATAGGCGATCGAGCCCTGCGTCTCGGCGCCGCAGAAGTCCATCGGCATCGCCTCCAGGCCGAAGACCTTCTTCCCGGCCTCCTGCCTCAGCAGACCGTTCCCCACCTGGGGACCGTTGCCGTGCCCGATGACGATGTCATATCCCCGGGACACGAGGTGACACAGCTGCCCGCACGTCCGCTCGACGTTGGCCAGCTGCTCCTCGAAGGTCCCTTTCTCTCCGGCCCGCAGCAGAGCGTTCCCGCCGAAGGCCACCATTGCCAGTTTTTTCATGCTAATCACGTCTCAGGGGTAGTGTGGAGCAGCGCAGCAGGCCGCCCATCTTGGAAATTTCGCGGTAGGGAACCGTCTCGACCGTCATTCCCCATGCATTGCGGAGGTGGTTGTTGAGGCGGGTGAAGTGCTCTTCGGTCACCACCACGTCCTCCGAAATGGAGAAGATGTTGGAATTCATATAGTACATCTCCTCGGTTGTGAGTTCGAAGACATTCTCCTTGCCGAACATCTCCACGAGGTGGTCGGCGTCGCGGGGGTTGAGGAAGCCCTTGCGGTAGATGATGGCTTTTCCCCGGCCGACGGGCATGAAGGTGCAGTCGAGGTGCAGGATGCCCTCGTAGGGGTCGGTGTCGCTCTTGCGGAGGTTGAGCGGGATGATGGTCTTGCCGGGGAAGATCATCCGGAGATAATCCAGCGCGAGCCGGTTGGTCCGCGCGGTCTTGACCTCGGGGTAATCCTCGAAGGCGTACTGGCCGAGGAAGATGGTGTCGTTGTAGAGAATGACGTCCCCGCCCTCCACGTGCACGGCTTCGGGCAGGTTGTAGATCTGCTTGTAATGGATCTGCCGGTAGATGTTTTCGTAGGCGTCGATCTCCTCCTGCCGGTCGGGGATGATGTTGGAGACGATGATCTTGTCGTCAATGACGAATCCCACGTCCCGCGAGAAGACCTGGTTGCAGCCGGGGACGAGATCGGGCCGGTAGACGGTGACGCCGTATTTCCGGAGGACGCCCTCGAAGGCTTCCATTTCCCGGACGATGTCGGCCTCGGCGGGATAGACCCCGTGCAGGACCGACTCGTAGGACTTGCTGTCGAAGGTCTCGTTCAGTCTGGGGGTGGGGCCGTTGGCATACGGAAGTCCCAGGACGACTTCCCGCAGGCGGCCGGTTTCGGATTGTATGTGAAGTTGCTGCATGGGTTATGCGGATTTTTTTTCTGAAAGATGCTGGGTAAGGTAGATGCCGATCATCGCCACGGCCATTCCGGTCCATTGCAGGGCGGTGAGGCGCTCGTCCCCGAAGAGGAAGGATAAGATGGCGGTCAGCAGGGGGCAGACGGCGAGGAAGACGCTGGTATGCGCCACGCCGAGATGCTTGATCGCGTACGCCCAGATGGTGAATGCGGTGGCGGAACACAGCAGCGCCAGGGCCAGGGTCGGGTAGAGGACCTTCCAGGTCAGGTAGAGGGAAGCGTCGAAAGAAGCGATCCCCCGCGTGAAGAACAGCGGAAGGAAGAATACCGTGCCCAGCAGGAACTGGTACATCACGATCACCGAGGGCGCGTAGGTGTCGGACAGGGATTTGGTGAAGGCGATCTGGCTGACTTCCGACATGACGGCGATGAACAGGATCAGGATGCCCCAGTAGAAAAGCGGGCCGGTCTCGGTGCGCGTATAGGTGACGAGCCAGAGGCCCCCGAGGGTGATGAACACGCCGAGGATGTTGACCGGGCTGAATTTTTCCTTGAAGATGAGCATCCCCACGCCCATCGCGAACAGCGGATTGGTCGCGATAATCAGGGAGGTGAGTGTCGGGGAATCGGTGAACTGGAGTCCGTATGTCTCGGCGACGAAGTAGACGAACGGCATGCAAAGGGCCAGCAGCAGGAACTTGAGCCAGTCCTTCCGCCGGATGCGCATGTCGTATCCGGCGATCCGGTTGAGGATGTACAGCAGCGTCCCTGCCAGCAGGATCCTTACCGGTACGAAGAATTCCACCGGGATTTTCAGGTCCAGCAGCCGGTCCGCCCAGATGTACGACATCCCCCACAGGATGATCGTCCCGATAGCCGCCAGGTATGCTTTCCAGTTACGCATTGAATGATTGTAAGCTGTTTTAACTTACAAATATAATCAATTTCGGCGAATTTCCTTAGGAAAGTTTATGTTTTGCGGTTAAAGGATTTGCATCGCTATTGCCGCGCAGGCCTCCGCGTCGGCGAGGGCGTGGTGGTGGCGGGTGAGGTCGTAGCCGCAGGCGGCGGAGACCGTCTGGAGCTGGTGGTTGGGAAGCAGGCAGCCGAAATGCTGTCGCGAGGCGGCGAGGGTGTCGTGGAAGACATAGTCCGGGTAGTCCATCCGGTAGACCTGGTGGACGGCCTTCAGGCATCCCTCGTCGAATCGCGCGTTGTGCGCAACGAGGGGAAGTCCTTCGATAAGCGGCTCAATTTGTGACCAGACCTCCGGGAAGATGGGCGCTTCATCCGTGTCCTCCTCAGAGAGCCCGTGCACCCGCTGGCAGAACCACTGGTAGTATTCCGGCTCCGGGTGGATGAGGCTGTAGAATCGGTCCACAACCTGTCCGCCCCGGACGACCACCACCCCGACGCTACACACGCTGCACGGCTGCTCGTTGGCCGTCTCGAAATCGATCGCCGCGAAATCAGTCATAGCGCCCAAACATAGCTTTAATGTCGGTGCGGATTTCCTCCCGGAAATCTTTGGGCGCGAGGACCTCGATGGCGGGGCCGTAGCGGAGGACCTCCTGCCTGAAATCGAAGGTAGGGACAAGGAAATACTCGAAGACGGAATATGTGTCCTCGGTCTCGATTTCTTTCTGCGTGTGGTGAAGCGGCAGCGACCGGAAATACTTTACCTGGTTGCCATACACCTTCAGCGTCACCCGGACCGGCTTGCGCTCGTCGACGATGATCCCGAAAAAATGGCTGAAGAACTCCTGCGCGTTGAACTTCTTCGGAACCTTCAGCGTACTCTCTGCCTCCCTGGCGTCGTGGATGCGGTCCAGGGAGTAGACGCGCGGCTCCTTGTGCCGGGTACTCTTGGCCAGAACGTACCACCGTTGCTTGAAGAGCTTTAGGCACCAGGGGTGTGCCTCGAAGGTGTAGGGCTCGTCGGAGGAAAAACTCTGGTAGGTCATTTCCACAGTTTTTCCGTCCTTCATCGCGTTCACGATGACCGGGAGCCACTGCTTGCTGGAAGGAACTTCCTCGAAGATGATCCGGTCCCGCATATCGCGGCTCTCCGTCAGCATATTGTTTAGCGACAGGGACTCAAGCATCCACCTGCGAATACCGGAATCCTCGAACTCATCGTTGTTGGCGATGTAATAGCCCCTGTTGCGGTTGCACTTGATCTCGATCCCGAAGATGCTGAGAATCGCATCAATGTGGTTGAAGAAGGTCCGCTGGGGGAGTTCATCCTCTCCCTTCGTATTCATAGAGCTGAAAGCCCACTTGCGGCTGATGTCCTTGTAGGTGATGTACCCGTGGCGGTTGATCGTCTCGATCAGCCAGATGTAACGGTCGAAGTAATTCTTTGCCATCGTTATCTTTTGTTTCTGCCGCAAAGTTACGAAATAAAAATGCCAAAATCAGGCAGTGTTGCCTAAAAATGGCATTTTCTTTACCCGAGGCAGATGCTTCTCTTGAGTTCCTCCTTCTTCTCCTCGACCAGGGCGTCCCAGAGGCTGGAATCCTTGAGCACGGAGGCGGTGATGTACTTCTCGAACTTGCGGAAGAAGTCGCCGGAGAAGAATGGATCGTTGTAATGATAGGTGTTCAGGAGGGTCTTCCAGACAATCCGGTCGGCCATCTTCTCGATGGTGTCCACCGGGAGCTCGCTATTTCCCGAGAGCTGGTTCCAGTCCCAGCAGGCGGCGAACCTGCTGACAATTTCGGGGGAGAGGATGGACTTCTGGGCTGAGCCGCTCAAGGCCGTCCAGTCGATCTTGATGCGGAACTTCTCCAGCATAGAGACGTTCCAAAGGACAGAGGTATTGTTGCAGACGGCCTCCCAGTCCACCTTGTCCTTGTATTTCTCCAGAAGCGGCTCCGTCCAGGCGAGTTCCCCGGAGAGCTGCTTCCAAGCATCCTCTTCGAGGATAAGGGCCATCATGCCCTCGTTGAGTGAATTCATTTCCATAAAGCGTGTATTTTGGTTTTCGGGTGCAAAGGTAGGGCTCCAAATTGCCTTTATCCGGCAGAGGGCGAAAGGAATCTGGATATTTTCCCTGCCAAGGAATGGCATTTTCGCGCACTACCTTTGCCCGGATTCTAAAACCGTGGCGATATGACAAAGAAAAAAATCACTAAATTCGCAACATATGACACAGTACATCGCAGACGAAGCCCATTTCAAAGAAGTCATCGGACGAGCCCGCATTGGTGGAGGCCGCGATGAACCAGTTCGACGCTGTCTGGGCTGGATTCAAATGCAAGGACTGCGGACGCAAGCAATATTGCGGAGACCCGATATTGAAGTAACTAAATACAATTCATTATGGATTTATGTAAACTTGATTATTTATACGATACGATGTTCAGAGAGGTCTCTGAGCGATTTAAGTCAAAAGGGTATACACAAGAGTATATCGACAAAAACTTATGCTTATTCAAAACAAAAGTTGGCAAGAATTATCCTAAAGAAAAAGGGAAGGGGATAGTCTTTTACGGACGTGCCACCAATGGTTGGGATGAATATGATGAGAGTGAAAAAAACAAAATAGAGAATATTCTCTGGGATCAGACAGGTAGGCCGTTCTTCAATCTCATATATTGGGTTGGTTGGACATATTATGACAATGAATACCGCAATAGCGTTGTGTGGAGTAATATTTATAAAATCGCTCCAAACGGAGGTAATCCCTCTGCCGATCTTCAGAACGAGCAGCACGATTTTATCGTGGAAATAATTCGAGAGGAAATTAAACTACTATCCCCGGCGGTGGTTGTATTGATTACCGGTAATACTTTTAACTCCAAATGGAGTACCCCTTTTGGGGAGGCCTTCCCCAAACTGAAGTTTATTGATTCTCGTCAGTGGGGGCGTGATAAGGAGTGCAAGGCATCGTTATTTTCGGATGGTTCACTAAATGTAATTCTCACTGACCGCCCGGAGGCACGTCCTATTGAGGAGCATACGAATGCTATAACGGATCTGATTGAGTCATATAACCTTGATAAGGGGTTATCTCCAACGGAATAAAGGATGTCAATAACTATTGACCTCCTAATCACCCCCGGCCCGGCATACGGCTATCTTTCCAAACCTCGGTTGCAAGGACCTCTATCTGGCCGCCCTTGTATTTATCTTTTTGCCGTTACGGTCCCAAGTGTAAATCCAGCAACCGTTACGAGAGGTAAACGTATCTCCTGTCACGCCGATGATCGTCCCGAGAGAGCTTGCGCTTAAAGTCTTATATTTCTTGCCTTCAGAATCCCACAGATAAACCCAGCAACCGCTACGAGAAACGAAGAAAGAAGAACTATAACCCACAATATCTCCGACGCTGTTTGCGCTCAGTGTCTTGTATTTTTTGCCCGCTTCGTCATATAGATAAATCCAGGGGCCGTTTTGCTCAATGCAAGAGATGAGGTGTGTTCCTGCGGACATCGAAAATCCAAATAGTGCCATAGCTAAAACCGTTATCATTACTAGTTCAAATATAGTAATAAATTTTGATGTGGCAAAGTTATGGCGTCAAAATGCCAAAACCTGACATTTCAAATATAATATACCTCCGTTATTTAAGAAGATTATATTAAAACTTCGTAAGATATAACTGACATAATTAGGAGGCGACATACTGTTAGCGCCGGGATGATGTAGACTAAGATGTAGTGGAGGTCTTTTTGATTCTAATGTTCAGGATAGAATGCGCGATACGCCTGCGCGTACTCCTCGGGGTAGTGGGCTTTCAGCCAAGCGCAGCGGAAAGCAAGGAGGGTGTAGCAGACCGAGTGGGACTTGTTAAAGGCATAGTGGCCTTTCCAGTGCTTGTCCGAATCCTTTGGATTAAGTCCAACGAGGTCACCAATCTGCATGATTTGCTCCTGGTAAGCGGGGAGGCCGTAGGATTCGGAGAGGATGTTCTCCAGCCCCGGGGGTCTCATAAACCGCTTTCTTTTCTCCCCGTTTCCGGGCCAGACACTCGGGAAGGAATTCCATCAGTCCCGGACGGTACAGGGCGTTGAGCAGCACCAGGTCGGAGAAGGTGTTCGGAGCGAACGCCTTTAGCCATTCCCTGACTCCCTTGCCCTGGAACATGAAGATGTCGGCAGTGTCCCCGGAGTCGAAGACCTTGAGCGTCTCATCGTCATCGAGCGGGATTTCTTCGAGCCGGACGTCCGTCCCGCGCCGCTCCCTGATAAGCCGTATGGACTCCTTGATGACATCCAGCACGGTGAGGGAAATGAGGTTGATCTTTATGACGCCGGTTTCCTCCGCCCCGCGGTCGTCATACTGGGATAACAGCGTGTGGTCTCCGTCCGGCAGCCCTTCGGCTACCTCCACGGGCAGGCACTCCCACAGGGGATATGGAGTGAGGATGACTGTATTGTCGGAGATGCTCTGATTCCGTATGACGCCTCTCAGCGGATCCATATCAACGATGTCCCAGGCGGTGTGCTCCCCAATTGTCCAGTAGTAGGGGACCAGAGCCATGCAGTCCTGCCCGTACCGTTCCTTCAGGTGGCCGATAACCTCCTCCTTCCGGGCTGCCTCGAAGTCGATGTCGACGGGCGGGAATGGCCCGTGCCCCAAGCGGAGGAACCGCTCGAAAAGGAGCCCGTACCGGAGGGGATCCACATCCGTTATTCCCAGGCAGTAACACACTATGCTTGACGGGGACGCACCTCGCCCGACCCCCACGGCGATCCCCTGGGAACGGGCCCAGTCGACCATCTCTTTGAGCAGAAGGAAATAATCCGACAACCCCTTCTCCCAGATGGTGGAGACCTCGTGTCGCATCCGATCTTCGATACTCCTGGTGACCGTTCCGTAGCGGGCGGCGGCGCCTTCGCTGACGGCGTCGAGGAGCGCCTTGTCGGGATTATCTGCGAGCTTTGGGAAAGAAGGCTTCTCCGTGATGCTGTACCGGGAGATCTTCCCAAGGACCTCGACCGTGTTGTCCGCAACCTCGGGATGCTCCGGGTAGAGCGCCCGCATTTCCTCCTCGCTCTTCAGGTACTCCAAGTGGGAGTATCTGATCCGGTTCGGGTCCGATATGCGCTTCCGGTGGGAGCGGCAGAGGAAGGCGTCCTGCGCGATGGCGTCGTCCTTTCCGACGAAATGCACGTCGTTGGTGACGATGACCTTTATCCCGAGTTCCCCGCCGAGGCGGAAGATGCCGTTAGCGGATGTGATCTGCTTCGCGACGAGTCCGTCGTTTGACCTGTTGTAGGCCTCGCGGTCGTCGCAGCTGGCGAGCGGGACGTCGTCGCCTCCCGCGTGCAGCGCTACCTCCAGATAGAAGTCCTCCCCGAAGAGGTCCTTGTACCACCGGGCGATGTCTCTTGCTTTGTCGATGTTCCCGGCAAGAATGGCTTGGGGAATTTCCCCGCCGATGCAGGCGGAGGAGCAGACGAGCCCTCCGTGATACCGCTCCAGGAGGTTATGCGTGATACGGGGACGCGCGTCGTTCGGTCCCCGCCGGGCGAAGGAGCAGAGCCGGACGAGATTGTGGTAGCCGGTGAGGTCCTTCGCGAGAAGGATGAGGTGGCAGAGACGGGAGTCTGTCTCTAAGTAGAACTCGCATCCGACGATGGGTTTGATGCCGGGGTGTTTCTCCGCCTCTCGGAGGAATGCCGGGACGCCAGCCATCGTCCCGTGGTCGGTGATGGCGAGACCCTGCAGGCCGAGCTTCTCGGCTTCGGCGAAAAGTTTCGGGATCCTTGCGATCCCGTCCACCGAATAATCGGTGTGTACGTGTAAGTGTGCAAATGACATAGTTAAAACTTTTTTCTGACGCAAAGGTACATTGTGCTTCTGCAAGAATATGGCAGGATGAAAAATTTTTGCTTCTGCCACATTTTTGCCGAATATATCGTTAAATTTGCAGTCGTATATGGCAAAAAGTTATTTCAAATCCTACATCTGGCTGCTGGAGACGCTCCAGTCCAGGGGACGTTTGACCTTGAACGAAATCAAGGACCTGTGGATGCGCAGCGCCGTCAATGACGAAGGCAGGGAGCTCGCGACACGCACGTTCGCGAACCATGTCGCCGCCATCGCGGACATCTTCGGGATAGACATTGTCTGCGACCGGCACGACAACACCTATCGTATCGAGAACGAGGGGGATCTGGGCGGCCGTGGACTCCGGGACTGGATGATGGAAGCGTTGAGCCTGAACAACCTCATTAACGAGAGCGTGGGCCTGCGCACGAGGCTGCTCTTCGAGAGCGTGCCGTCCAGTCACCGTTTCCTCACAGACATCATCCGGGCCATTCGGGACGGACGGATGCTGGAGGTAAACTATCAGGGGTTCACGATGGAAGCGTCGAGGGACTTCCTCCTGGAGCCGTTCTGCCTGAAGGAGTACAAGCGCCGCTGGTACCTCTTCGCGCGTAAGCACGGGATAGATAAGGAACCGCATTCCTTCGCCCTGGACAGGATGAACAAGGTCTCTGTCAGCGAAAAGACGTTCAACGTCCCGAAAAGTTTTGACGCGCAGGCCTTCTTTAGGACCCGCTACGGCGTCCTTCAGTATGAGGGCGAAAAGCCGGTCGGGATCACGGTCAGAGCATCCGCGCGCCAGGCCAAGTACTTCCGCACCCTCCCCCTGCACCCCAGCCAGAAGGAGACCGAGGCTACGGACACGTACTCCATCTTCACATACTTCCTTGCCCCGAACTATGACTTCGTCCATGACATCCTGTACTTTGGCGATGATGTGGAGGTTCTTGAGCCGAAGGAACTAAGAGATAAAATCGCGGAAATATCAAGTAACCTTTCAAAAAAATATAAAAAATGATGACACAGGATGTATTTCACGAAAAATGGGAGAAAGGCCTTACGGCATATCTCCGGAAACTGGATGAGACTCGAACGTTTGGATGCACTCAGCACCATAAAAACGGGGACCCGGCAAAACATGGTTATATAATAGCTCTTAAAGATGGAGAGACAGACGCCGAAGTTATAAGTCGGTTCAATGTCCTGGGGTGCGAAAAGTTCAAAGAGGATTTTGAAAAGCTGATTGGAAAGCCTCATACGTTAGCCAGGCATCTGAACTCTTCGCAGGTGATGTGCTACAATTTCTTCCGACCGATGATATCCGATGACGGTTCCAAGTCCCGTTGGAGACATGCGAATAGCGCGTTGGTGAAATTCGTCAAGGAGACGTTAGGGGTAAGCATAACGGAAAAGGCTGATTGTCAGTTTGAGTATGAGGATTCGGAAACGAAGAAAACCTTTAAGAAATATGCCAAATACAAAGGACGAGGAGAGAATAGTCAATTTGATTTCTTCGTTCGAGATGGCGAGACGAAAATCTATATTGAAATTAAGTTCACAGAGTCCTCATTTGGTGCCTGGAGTACCAGTAACATTTCCGAGCATGGAATTATAAATCATTGCGCTTATGTGGAGAAAGGATACAAGGGGATGGTTGAGAAGAGTCCGTTCTTGACACAGGAGTGTAAGGATACAATATTGTCCTTTAGCGAGGAGGAATTCGCTAATCGCAAGAATCCTTTCAATCTCCAGTACCAGTTATTTAGAAATGCGTTAAAAGCAGACGCGAACACTTACTCGGTTTTTATTTTCCCGTCGGCGAATCCCAAACCTCAGAAAGAGTTCGAAGCCTTCAAGGATAATCTTATAGATGGGCAGAACCATATTATTGCACTGAAATGGGAAAACTTGACGACATATATGTCACCGGAATTCAAGGAGAAATACATTAGAATTCTAGAATAGGATAACTCGTATATCGCCTATAGAATTTAAATACAAAAAGCAGCGTCCGATGTGATTGGGCGCTGCTTAACTTTACGCGAATGGAAGCTCTTACTTCGTCGGAGCATTTGCCATCTTTGCCCTCAACTCTGCAATTTCTCCTTGAAGTCTGGCAATAATTGATGCATGCCAATCTTTGTCGTGGGAATAGCGATGAGTTGCCGTTGATTTAGGTGCCGCAGCTTTAAATGCTCTCTCTCTGGCTAATTCTGCCTGCTTGTCAGCGATTTTCTCTCGATAATACGCTTTTGTTTTTGTTCCCCAAAGACCCATATTTCAAAAAAGTTGTAAGTAAAAGCTTACTTTTGGGTTGATCCTGTGTTTTTATCCTTATTTACAAGGTTATTAAGAATATCTCTAGTCAAATTTCTTGTATAATTAAGCGAAAACTCTTTGGCCTTTGATTCGCCCTGTTTTGTGTTTTGGGTTGACTTCTCGTTATTACTCGAACTTTTTTTCAGATCAGAGTTAGCTATTTTAATATCTTCATCCGTTCCCATAGGGAGGGGAGGATTGTATCTTTTGATTTTTTTAAAAAGAAGGATAAAAATCGGGATAAAAATTACAAGAGCACCGACAAACCCAATAACACCGCCCCTTCCATTTCCCTGAAGACTTTCACTAATTGCTCCAGCAAGTTTTCCAAGAATTACAACGGCGACCAAACCAAGCCATATACAAGCCGCTATTAAAATATGAATCCATGTTTCTTTTTTCTCTTCCAAAAAACCTTTATAGTGAGTGTTTAGGATATCTCTCACTAAAAATGGAGGAAAATTTAAAAGTTCACCTTCCTGGAATATTTCTTTTCTTTGGTTTTCGCTGAGCTTATATAGCTTCCACCAATGAAGTTCATTTTCGAACTTTTGGTAAAGGTCCCCTATCCAATAAATTTTACTATTGCCTCCGAAGGCCGTCGGGTCAATTGAAATGGATGATTTCGTTGCAAAAATATAAACTTGTGATAATTTATTACATCCCGCAAAAGCATTAGGACCAATACTTTTTACGGATGAAGGGATTTCAATACTCGATAAACATTTACAACCATAGCACATCCCATCCGGGATATAATCCATTTGGGGACTGAGCACGAGTTCTCGGATATCCAAGTCCTTAAAAGCATAACGGCATACGTCTTTTATGTTCTTGCCTAAAATAATTGACGTGATTTCGCTCTTGCTTTCATCTATAGAATACGCAATTTTGCTTTTTCCTATCCTCTCCGTTTTTAGTTCTGGGGCAAATGGGGAGATCTTTTCATCAGTATAATAGTCGACGAATTCACCAAAGTTTTTTTTACGCTCATCAGTAACCTGCAAATTCCCTAAAAATCTCTGTGAGGCCAAAATTGTTGTAACTTTTACTGACTTTGTCCCCTTAATTAATTTATCGGGAACAACCACTCTCCCCATTTCTCTACTTGCGTTTACTAATGCGGCCTCCTCATCGCCGATGCGATATTCGGAGTTTCCTACCACAACAAAATTCCTTCTATCAGTACTCATAATGAATAACGGTCTAATATGTTGACTAATAAATCAATAATAAAAATGGACATTTTAACTTAGATCTTTAAAAGAAGACTATATAGGCTTCCTTCAAAGTAGTCCCAATGGAATTGGTACTGCTTGGTCAATGACACCTTTTTCTTGCCATAATCAATACTTCCAGAAACTGTTTGACCTTCTCCAATTTTAATTGATGCTCTAGATAATGGATCTGCATATGTCGAATTTTCGGCAAATACAATTTCATAACATAACGGTATCTTTTCGCCTTTTCTTCTTTCTTTTTGATAATGCTCAAGGTTTTCAATATCCATCAAAACGGCAAAGCGATTATCCTTCGTGGCTTCTGAAGAGTTTTTGGTCTCAGAAACTTTAAAGAATTTTAATTCGATTAATGCACGTGTTTTAGTCGAACTATCTTTGCCGGAGATGAAACTTAACTCAATGTCGCAACGAGCCCTGCCCTTCGTTTTCGCCGTTTCTGTGATATCTTGATATGTCTCCAATTCAATTGAGAAATGATCCGTTGAGGAGAACTCGTATAAATATCCAAGATTCTTAATTACAGAGCCTATTTGCAATTGCAAAGACGCTTCGTTGTGGACTGATATTTCTCCTCCGGCAATTTTGTTACATATAATCTCATATGCAGAGGACACAATCAAATCTAAGCGGTCTCGAAATGATATAATGCTTTTAGTCATTATAAGGTGAAATCACGTGGAAAAAAGTCTTTTTACAAATATAGATATTTTTCGTCATAGTCTATATTTTTGAATATAAGAAATGAATAGCATTTTGATAGCTTCCGCCATATTCTTGCCGAAGCTATGATTATTTTTGCCGAAAAAAGTTAAGCTATGGCAAAAGAAATCCTCAATCAGATTCCCGGTTTCGAGATTGGCGCGGTGGAGCACATCCGCACCACGGACGAGGTGGCGTCCCTCTTCTATGCCGCCCAGGAGATCTCCGAGCTCCTGAATGACTGGAACACCAACGTGGCGTTCTTCTCCCTCACCGGGCGCAGCGAGGCCCTGAAGGGGCTCGTGGACAACCGCTCCGTCGTCGCCCGCCTGTACACCGTCGACCAGAAGAACCCCGACCTTCAGGTCATCCTCCGCAAGGCCAGGGGGATGGTCAACCGCCGCTTCGTCCGCGCAATCGTCATCGAAGGTGTCCCGGGCGCGCTGGACGCCGATACGCAGCGCCTGCTCGAAAACTGGGCGAAGCCCCTCGGATGCACGATCGTCCTCTCCAGCGTCGTGGACGAATCGTACTTCGATTCCTTGGACCAATAAAATCCTTAGGTTCGCTTCAGTCTTGATTTACTTCTTAGTGGAAATTCCGACGGAATGTGACCCACCTTGTCTGAAGTGCCCCCAAAAAGTTGGACACCAACAATTGGGTTCTATGTACAAGAAACATTCGTTTGAAGAGAAGTTAAGATGTATGAGACTTCTCGATGAAGGGTATCCGTTACGGCGTCTCGCCAGAGAGTCGGGAATCCTTAGAAACCAGCTCCGAGATTTGCGAAAGCGTTACTTGGCATATGGAGAGGATGGGTTAAGGCGTAAGCCGGTCCATTATGCATCTGAGGCAGAAAAAGCATCGGTAAGAGCTGAGATTATGGAAAAAGCATTACCTTTGAATGAGATTTGCTTGAAGTATGATGTCTCTGAAAGCGCCATACGCAATTGGCACAAGATAGAAGGAAAACCACCTCAGCTCATGGCTAGACGAAAAAAAGAAACATCACTTTCGGAACTGGAGGAGCTCAGGGCCAGAGTCGAGTGCCTGGAAGCCGAGAATGCTCTGTTAAAAAAAGTGAAAGCCTTAGTCGAAGCAAAGGATGCCCATCTAAAAGGGATTGGGCAGAAGCCATCCACGAACTAAGGCATAAACACGATCTTGAGCTACTGCTCCGGATACAAGGGATGGCCAGATCCACTTTCTACTATCATATGTCTCTTTTGTCAGGGCCAGATAAGTACGAAGATATAAGGCAACGTATCTGCATCATCTACAAGCAGCACAAGGGACTACGGGTATAGGCGGATAACACTCCAATTAAGAAATGAAGGCGTCACCATCAACCACAAGACGGTTCAAAGGCTAATGGCAGACATAGGACTTAAAGCAAAAGTTAAGCGTGCGAAATATCGTTCATTCAAAGGCGAGATAGGCAGAATCGCACCAAATGTAATTAATCGCGACTTCAGGACCACGGGGGTAAACCAGAAATGGGCTACAGATATCACGGAATACAAGATAAATGAAGAAAAAGGATATCTGTCACCGATTCTCGATATGAACAACGGAGAGATTGTGGCGTATGCAAGATCTCGTCATCCAAATTTGGAACTTGTCTTGAGAATGGTGGATGATGCAATTGCTCGCGAGCAGCCACCTAAGGGGCTTGTTCTCCATTCAGATCAGGGATGGCATTACCAGAATAAGATGTATCAGAATAGACTGAAAAACAACGGGTTGGTACAAAGTATGTCCCGAAGGGGAAATTGTCTGGACAACTCGATGATGGAGAACTTTTTTGGGATAATGAAATCTGAGTTGTTATATTTGCATCGTTGGAATACGCTTGATGAGTTCGAGACCGCGCTTGATGAGTATATCGAGTATTACAACAAAGACAGAATCAAACTACGATTGGGCGGAATGAGCCCGGCACAATACCGAGCTCTCCAAATATCAAATCTTTAGTTAATCCGTCCAACTTTTGGGGTTCACTTCAACAACCCGGGTCATTTTACTGCGGATTCTCCA
>JAEEGF010953580.1_pt1 | contig 23939 bp, 14 predicted proteins | sample 9134171 | NCBI WGS metagenome assembly JAEEGF01 (sample SAMN16246542, study PRJNA631951) | gut metagenome | biome: gut microbiome; feature: rumen; material: AP-attached | host: Bos | place: Iran: Karaj | collected 2018-10
GGAGTATGGACCGTGTCTCAGTTCCATTGTGGGGGACCTTCCTCTCAGAACCCCTAGACATCGTCGGCACGGTGGGCCGTTACCCCGCCGTCTACCTAATGTCACGCGAGCCAATCCGTAACCACCAAAGTTTTCAACTGAAAATCATGCAACCTCCAGTGTTATGGGGGGTTAGGCGACGTTTCCATCGGTTATCCCCCGGTTACGGGCATGTCGCTCACGCGTTACGCACCCTTGCGCCGGTCGCCGCCAATTGTATTACTACAACCGCGCTGCCCCTCGACTTGCATGTGTTAAGCCTGCCGCTAGCGTTCATCCTGAGCCAGGATCAAACTCTTCTTTGTATATACACTATAACTCTAAGTTAGACCCCGACAGTTTCTAAAGAAATCAACGCTCTCGTTCTTTCTTGTTCTCGGTACTTGCTTGTACTTCCTTCAATCTTGTCAATGAACTTTTTTAGGTATAAAAACCCGCCCCTTTTTCAGAAGCGGGTGCAAAGGTAGTATCTTTTCCGGAACCTGCAAATTATTTTTGAAAAAAGTTTTCAACAGGTCCCGTTGTTGATATCTCCGTACTACATTCCTGCGAGCACTATGAGTGAGAGACCTGCTATGAAGAACAGGAACATAAGGGCCAGGAGGCCATATACACCCTTCCCCGAGCCTTTGAATTCCTTCCATACGAACACGCCCCAGATGGCCGCGATCATCGGCGCTCCCTGCCCGAGGGCGTAGGAAACCGCAGGTCCGGCAGCCTTGGAAGTGATATAGCTGAGCGCGGTACCCAGGCACCAGATCGCGCCACCGAGCATACCCACGAGATGTGTCTTGCCGTTACCGGCGAAATACTGCCTGTAGGTTACGGGTTCCCCGACGAAAGGCTTCTTCATCACGATGGTGTTGAAAAGCAGGTTGCTCAGGAGGACACCAAGGGTGAATATGACAGAAGCTGTATAAGGAGTGGCATAAGGATGGACGAAAGGAACCTCCCCGGTCACGTTGCCCATTCCCCTCATTACGAATGATGAGAAGAATGACATCACTATACCGGCGATGAGGGCGAGGATGACTCCCTTCTTCTGGTCCGCCTTGCTGATGGTGGATTCTCCCTTCTTGCCTGAAGCCACACCGTTGCATACGATCGCAATGACCACCAGCGCCACACCGATTGCGAGAAGCACCGCGTTGCCCTTGTTGTTCGTAATGTAATTGTTAACCACACCGAGTACCAGGGCGATCCCTACTCCCAGAGGGAAGGCGACCGACATACCTGCAATAGAGGTCGAGGCGCTCAGCAGGATGTTGGAAGCATTGAAGATAATGCCACCGAGCAGGATCCAGCCTACGCTTTCCCAGGAAAGATGGCTTATGTTGTAGAAGAATGACTCGCCGTCGGTACCGAAGCTGCCCAGGGTAAGGGCAAGCAGCAATGCGAACAAGACCATTCCGATCACATAGTCCCAATAGAAAAGTTCATACCTCCAACTCTTGGCGGCCAGTTTCTGGGTATTGCCCCAGGAACCCCAGCACAACATGATTATGAAGCAGAGAAACACTGCCAATCCATAGCTGTTGACGATAACCATTGTTATTAATTATTAAGGATTATTGTGCAATTTACGGATTTTACACCGAAAAAGAAAGGGACGGCGGTCCAAAAACCGTCGTCCCCCTCGTTGATATATTCGCAAGAGTCCTACATCATTCCGCCTGCAGGCATTGCAGGAGCTGCGGGCTCCTTCTCGGGAATGTCCACGATACCGCACTCGGTGGTAAGGAACATTCCGGCTACGGAAGCCGCATTCTCAAGTGCAACGCGTGCAACCTTGGTAGGATCGATGACACCGGCCTCGAACAGGTTGACGAACTCGTCGGTACGGGCATTGTAACCATAGTCACCCTTGTTCTCGCGGATCTTCTGGATAATGACGCTGCCTTCCACACCGGCGTTCTCGGCGATCTGGCGGAGCGGCTCCTCGATTGCACGGGCCACGATATGGATACCTGTGGTCTCGTCCTCGTTCTCACCCTTAAGGTTCTTGAGAGCCTCGGCTGCGCGGATGTAAGCCACACCGCCACCAGGGAGGTAACCTTCTTCGACAGCGGCACGGGTAGCGTTGAGCGCATCCTCGACCCTGTCCTTCTTCTCCTTCATCTCGATCTCTGAACCGGCACCGACATAGAGGACTGCAACTCCGCCGGCAAGTTTGCCAAGCCTCTCCTGCAGTTTCTCCTTATCGTAGTCGGAAGTAGTGGTCTCGATCTGCTTGCGGATCTGGGCAACCCTCTCGGCGATGTCTTCCTTGACACCCGAGCCACCGACGATGGTGGTGTTGTCCTTGGTGATGGTCACCTTCTCAGCCCTTCCAAGCATGTCGGGAGTAGTGTTCTCAAGGGTGAATCCCCTCTCCTCTGACACTACGATAGCACCGGTAAGGGTAGCGATGTCCTGGAGCATCTCCTTGCGGCGGTCACCGAAACCGGGGGCCTTGACCGCAGCGATCTTCAGGGTACCGCGGAGCTTGTTGACCACGAGGGTGGTAAGGGCCTCGCCGTCGACATCCTCAGCGATGATGAGAAGGGCCCTGCCTTCACGTGCGATAGGCTCGAGGATAGGAAGGAGATCCTTCATAGTGGATATCTTCTTGTCGCAAATCAGAATGGAGCAATCATCGAGGACGGTCTCCATCTTGTCGGGATTGGTCATGAAATAAGGAGAGATGTAGCCCCTGTCGAACTGCATGCCCTCGACCACCTTGACCTCGGTCTCGGTGCCCTTGGCTTCCTCGACGGTGATGACTCCGTCACCCTTGACCTTGGACATGGCGTCGGCGATGAGTTTGCCGATGGTGCTGTCGTTGTTGGCGGAGACTGTTCCGACCTGCTCGATCTTGGAATAGTCGCTGCCGACCTTCTTGCTCTGCTTCTTGAGATCCTTGACGACTGCCGTGACAGCCTTGTCGATACCCCTCTTGAGATCCATGGGGTTGGCACCGGCGGTAACGTTCTTCAAACCGACATTGATGATAGCCTGTGCGAGAACGGTTGCGGTCGTTGTACCGTCACCGGCCTGCTCGTTGGTCTTGGAAGCCACTTCCTTGACCATCTGGGCGCCCATGTTGGCGTACCTGTCCTCAAGTTCGACCTCCTTGGCGACGGTCACTCCGTCCTTGGTCACCTGGGGGGCTCCGAATTTCTTGTCGATAACCACATTGCGTCCCTTAGGACCGAGGGTTACCTTAACTGCGTCTGCTAGAGCATCCGCTCCTTCCTTCATCTTGGAACGGACATCGACATTGAATTTTATTTCTTTTGCCATGATTCTGTCTCCTTAATTATTATAGTATGGCCAGGATATCTGACTGCTTCACGATAAGATATTTCTTCTCCTCGAAGGTCACCTCGGTTCCGGCATATTTGCCATAGAGGACTTCCTCACCGACTTTCACCTCCATAGGTTCATCCTTTTTCCCGGGTCCTACGGCGATAACCTTTCCCTGCTGGGGTTTTTCCTTTGCTGTGTCGGGGATGTAGATTCCCGAAGCTGTCTTTGTCTCGGCCTCTTTGGGCTCGATCAAGACTCTGTCTGCCAATGGTCTGATCATGATATTGATTTATTTAGTTGTTTTATGCTACGGCTCCGGACTCTTCCGGAGGCACATGGGAGAAATCAAAGGCTGTGCCATCCGAAGGTGACTGACAATTTGTCACAGACCTGAAAGGAAACGGCATCTTCCTTGAATATAAAGGAAACTATGATTATCTTTGAGATTATAAACAAGCGGATATGAAACCTGTATTCAATAGAATCCTGGCCGTCGTGACCATATTCATGCTGGCCATAATCAGTTTCTCCTGCAGCAGGTACGGCAAGAGCAAAGGACAGAGCACTGAATTCGCCACCTTCATCAAGGCACACACCGGCGGAATCATTTCCGACAAGTCCACTATCAGGGTGGAACTTGCATCTTCGATTCCGGGAGCCACCGCCGGAGCGGACATCAAAGATGGGATACTCACTTTCAGTCCACCCCTGAAAGGAACCTCGAGATGGCTGACTGACAATACCATCGAATTCATCCCTGAGAGCGGAGCCCTCAAGCCCGGGCAGTCATATACCGCCAGGCTCCGTCTGGACAAACTCCAGAAAATCAGTTCCAGGAAATTCAAGAGATTCACATTCAGCTTCCTGGTCGCCATCAAGGAAGCCGTGCTCTCGCTTGATGACATCACCATCACTACGGCCAATCCGTCCAAGGCGAATGTCGGAGGTTCGATAGCCCTCACAGAGGAGCTTCCGGTCGAGAAGGTCCGGGAGATGGTCGAATATTCATATCCCGACAATTCCGCCGAACTGACCGTGACCGCCGGCGAGGATCCGCTGCATTACCATTTCGACATAGTCGGGCTCAACCGGTCGGACCAGGACAACATCTTGAAAATCAAGATGAAATCCGGCGACACCGGGTTCGTTACCGATTCCAAACTGGAGGTCACGATACCCTCCACCGTAGGTTTCAGGATCGTTGGAGCGGAAAGGATAGACGCGGAGGATCCGTACATCAACATCTACTTCTCGAACCCTGTAGCCGACATAGATGACGATTCAGGCCTTTTCACCCTCAAGGGTGCCGGCCAGTACTTCGTCCAGGCGGAAAACTCCAGGGTAAAAATATTCTATGAGTCTCCCGAGGATGGTCCGCTCGACCTGGTAGTATCGGGAGCGGTCAGAAGCTATGACGGCACCAGGCTCGGCAATGACTTCGCCAAGACATTCGAGCCCGCAGAGGAGAAACCCGCCGTGGAGATACCGATCACCGGGACCATCCTTCCCAATTCCAAGGAACTGATACTGCCCTTCAAGGCCGTCAACCTCAACGCAGTCGACATCAGTGTCATACAGATCTACGAGGACAATGTCCTAACCTTCCTCCAGGACAACAGGCTTGACGGGGAAAACTCGCTTAGAAGGAGCGGAAGGCTGGTTTACAAGAGATGCCTGAGGCTGGACTCTGATCCTTCCAAGAACCTTCACAAGTGGCAGGATTACAGCGTCGACCTTTCCGGCCTGTTCAAGCAGGAAGCGGGTGCTATCTACCGCGTCAGGCTGTCCTTCAGGCAGGAATATTCGGTCTACGGCAAACCGGCCTCGTTCAAGAGCGGCGCTCCTACCCTCGACCTGGTGGACATTTCTTCCGTCGAACTGACGGAGGAAGAGGACAAGGTCTGGGATAATCCGTACCCATATTATTACGAATCATATCACGACTGGTCCGAATACGAATGGGAAGACAGGGACAACCCCACGAAGCCTTCCTATTACATGGAAGAGAGCAGGTTCCCTTCAGTCAACCTGCTGACATCCAACCTGGGTGTGATCGCCAAGTACTCCGGCGGAGACAAACTGTGGGTGAGCGTAAGCGACATCCTCTCCGCCGAACCGGTCTTCAATGCCGAGCTGTATGTCTACAGTTACCAGCTGGCCGAGATAGGTTACGCCAAGACAGGAACTGACGGAATGGCAGAAATCGACCTGTCCGGCAGGCCCTTCGCGGTCGTTGCAAAACGGGGAGGAGCGACCAGCTATCTCAAGGTCACGCAGGGAGATGAGAAGACCCTGAGCCGGTTTGACGTGGGTGGGATGACCATCGAGAAAGGGCTGAAGGCTTTCATCTATGGTGAGAGAGGAGTATGGAGACCCGGAGACACACTTCATGTCACCCTGATTCTCGAGGACAAAGACAGGAGTATCCCTGACAGGCATCCCGCAGTCATGGAGCTGTACACTCCCGAATCGAAGTTCTACACCAAGATCATCAACGGAAGTGCCAAGAACGGTTTCTATCTGTTCGATATTCCCACAAGGCAAGACGACCCTACCGGGACCTGGATGGCATACTTCAAGATCGGAGGCGCCACTTTCCACAAGTCCCTGAAGATCGAATCCATCAAGCCCAACAGGCTCAAGATCAACCTCGACTTGGGTGAAGGACCCATAGACGGAGGGTGCAGCAAGCCCGTCAGCATCACTTCGAACTGGCTTACCGGACCTCCCGCCTCGGGACTCGGAGCAAAGGTCAACATGACCCTTCGTAGCGGTTCGGCTTCCTTCAAGGGATTCGAAGGCTATACTTTCCAGGCTCCTTTGTCAGAATTCTCCAAGAGCGAGCATGTCCTGGTGGACACCCGCCTGGACAAGGACGGCCATGCTACGGTCAACGCAGACATGCCTCCTGCAGAGAATGCACCCGGAATGCTCACCGCCGACATAGTGACCACGGTGGAAGAGCCTGGTGGAGACTTCAGTTTCAACACCGTCACGGTACCGTATTCACCCTACAAGGCATACGTGGGAGTCAAGGTTCCCCAGGAAGGAGACAGTCATTTCATCGAGACTGACAAGGACTACAAGATAGAAGTCGCTGTCGTGGACAAGGACGGGAAGAAGGTAGCCGGAGACAACCTGTCATATTCTATTTACAAGATCAAATGGAGCTGGTGGTGGGAAAGCCGCAGTGAGAGTCTGGATTCATATGTCAACAGCCCTTCTGCGGAACCGGTAGCGACCGGAGAACTGAAGTCTTCGTCCGGGACCTGCCAGATCCCGTTCAGGGTCAACTATCCCGACTGGGGACGCTATCTTGTACTAGTCAGTGACAATGACAGCGGCCACCTTTCCGGTGACATCCTCTATGTGGACTGGCCTGCTTACAGGGGCAGGTCCTCCAAGGCCGATCCCGATGCCCTGACGATGCTTTCTTTCTCCACGGACAAGGAAAGCTACGAGGTCGGTGAAAAGGTCAAGGTGTATATCCCTTCCGCCTCACGCGGCCAGGCCCTGGTATCCCTCGAGAATTCGAGGGAAGTGATATCGAGGGAATGGGTGAAGACTTCCGGCGAGGAAGACGTGGTCTACACCTTCAAGGTGACTCCCGAGATGGCTCCGAATTTCTATATCCATATTTCCCTGATACAGCCGCACGAAAGGGCAGACAACGACCTTCCCATAAGGCTGTACGGAGTCCGCCCGATAATGGTGAATGACAAGGATTCCCATCTCGTTCCCGAGATCAGCATGCCGGATGTGCTGCGCCCTGAAGAGGAATTCAGGATCAAGGTCAAGGAGAAGAACAACAAGCCGATGACCTATACCCTCGCCATAGTGGACGAAGGCCTCCTCGACCTCACAGGGTTCAAGACCCCCGATCCCTGGAAGGCGATGTACGAAAGGGAGGCGCTCGGAGTCAAGACCTGGGATCTGTATGACTATGTGATCGGAGCCTACAGCGGCCGCTTCTCCCCCATGTTCAGTATCGGTGGTGACGAGGATGTGGTCGTGGGTGCCAAGAAAGACAACCGGTTCAACCCGGTGGTCAAGTTCATGGGGCCGTTCACGCTCGTAAGCGGGTCGGCCACACACAAGGTCAAGCTTCCAATGTATATCGGAAGCGTCAGGGTCATGGTTGTGGCAGGTGACGAGGCGGTTTACGGCAATGCCGAAAAGACAGTGCCGGTCAGATCGCCCCTGATGGTTCTCCCCACCCTTCCGAGGGTTCTGGGAACTGGCGAGAAAGTGGTCCTGCCCGTCAATGTATTCGCACTTGAAGATGCGGTCAAGTCCGCCGATGTCAAGGTCAGCGTCGAAGGGCCTCTGAAGGTCGTCGGGGAATCCACCATGCCAGTAAGGTTCTCCAGCCCTGGTGACCAGCTTGTGAAATTCAACCTGCAGGCAGAAGGACCGGGCACTGCCAAGGTTACTGTTTCCGCCGAAGGGAACGGGCACAAGGCATCCCAGACCATAGAGATCGCCGTGCGGAACCCTGCCCCTCCCACGATAGAGGTAACCAGGGTCGCGATCGGAAAGGGTGAGAAGAAGCATTTCGGTTTCACTCCTTTCAAGGCCGATGAAAACCAGTGGGCTACCATCGAACTCGCGAGCTTCCCCTCGGTAGATTTCGAAGGCATGTTCTCCTTCCTGAAGGACTATGACTACAACTGCAGCGAGCAGATCGCTTCCAGGGGTATCAGTCTCCTGGCAATCAGGGACATGCTCCCCGAGGCCAAACGCCAGGAAGCAGACAAGCTCATACCCGGACTGCTCCAGCAGCTTTACCTGAGGCAACTCGGAAATGGAGGCTTCGCTTACTGGCCGGGCTCTTCCGATGCCGACAACTGGGTCAGTTCCATGGCCGGCCAGTTCATGGCGATGGCCTCCCAAAGCGGCTTCAGTGTCAGCAAGGGTGTCCAGGCCAGCTGGTCCAGGTTCCAGAAAAGGAGTGTCCAGGATTATCGCAACAACGCCGGCGGAGACCTGAAAGACCTCGAGCAGGCATACAGGTTATACACCCTCGCATTGAAGGGCGAACCTGAGAGCGGAGCCATGAACAGGCTCAAGGAGAGTGACAATCTGTCAAGCCAGGCTGCCTGGATGCTGGCCTCAGCCTATGCGGCAGCAGGAAAGAAGAACGTTGCCAAGGAGATAATCACAAACCTGAAGAAAGACTTCTCCGAATATGGCGAATGCGGCTGCACCTACGGATCGCCCCTCCGCGACAAGGCCATAGCCATGGAAGCCTCAGTGCTGGTCGACAATATTCCGGAGGCTATGGACCTGGCCCAGGAGATTGCAAAATCCATGGCCTCGGGCTGGTACACCACGCAGGAAGCGGCTTTCTGCACCAAGGCGATGAGCGAGCTGGCAGGGAAAGTAAATACAGGCATGCTGAAGGCAGAGGTGACCCAGGGATCAAATGTGATGCAGGTCAGCAGCGCCAGGTCTGTCAGCAGTGTCAACCTCGATCCCGCCTCCGGCGGTGCCGATATCCGCAATGACACCGAAGGAACCATCTATGCCACCCTGGTCACATCCATCGTACCCCAGTCGGGATCCAGGACTGAAGCCAGGTCCAGCGGCATCAGCCTCAACGTCAGCTATGTTTCTGAGGAAGGCAAGGCACTGAATCCCGCCGAGATACCTCAGGGAACTGACTTCACAGTCACCATCACCGTCGGGAACACAAGCGGAATCAGGGATTACACGCACCTGGCCCTGACGAAGGCAGTACCTTCGGGATGGGAGATATTCAACGAGCGAATGACCGGACAGGGTGGTTCCGACAGCATCGTCGACCACATGGACATCAGGGATGACAGGGTGACCTGGCACTTCGACCTCAGGAAGGGCACGAGCAAGACGTTCAGGATAAAGATGCGCGCTGCCTATGAGGGAGAATTCATCCTGCCCGCGGTTGTCTGCGAAGCCATGTATGACAGCCGTATCAATGCATCCACGGCCTCCGGTACTGCGAAGGTCATCAACTGATCCATGGACAGGAAGGTTCGGGCAATCACTGCGGGCGGCGTCACTGCCGCCCTGCTGCTTGCTTACCTTCTGTGCCTTCCCCGGGACTTGTTCAAGGGGACCAGGTATTCCACCGTCGTAGAAGACCGTAACGGAGAACTGCTAGGCGCCAGGATAGCCGGTGACGGGCAATGGAGATTCCCGCCCTCGGACAGGATCCCGGACAAATTCCGGACTGCGTTGATAGAGTTCGAGGACAGGTGGTTCGCTTTCCACCCCGGAGTCAATCCGGTCGCCATCATCAGGGCCGCTGCCGGCAACCTGAAGGCAGGTAAGGTCACCAGCGGAGGAAGTACGATTACGATGCAGGTCATCCGTATGTCCCGCGGAAAGGAAAGGACCCTGAAACAGAAACTGATCGAGGCCATTCTCGCAACCAGGCTGGAACTCCGCTGCTCGAAAGAGGAGATTCTGGGGCTGTACGCCTCCCACGCTCCGTTTGGAGGGAATGTCGTAGGCCTGGAGGCGGCCTCATGGAGATACTTCGGAAGGCCGCCTGAAGAGTTGTCGTGGGGCGAAGCCGCGACCCTTGCCGTGCTCCCGAATTCACCTGCAGACATCCACCCGGGCAAGAACCGCTCCAAGCTTCTTGCGAAGCGGAACGCCCTGCTGGGGACATTGTTCGAAAGGGGGCATATCGACTCACTCGACCTGGAACTGGCTTGCGGGGAGCCCCTTCCTCTCGAACCGGTACAGCTTCCCCAGGAAGCCAGGCACCTGACTGAATATATGTGGAAAACGTCCCCCGGCAAAAGGGTCAGGACTGACATCGACATCCACTTCCAGAAACAGGTGCAGGCAGTCGCCGACAGATGGAACGAAGACTTCTCCGCCAGGGGGATCGAAGACCTGGCTGCAGTAGTGATGGACGTAAGGACCGGGGAGATCCTGGCATATGTCGGGAACTCTTCTCCTGACAGGTCGCGTCCCGGATCCGAGGTTGACATCCTGCGCGCTCCAAGGAGCACCGGCAGCATACTCAAACCGATCCTTTACTGTTCGATGCTCCAGGAAGGAGAGATACTTCCAAACACCCTGCTGCCGGATGTCCCGGTCAACCTGAACGGGTTTTCCCCACAGAATTTCAACCGCCAGTTCGCAGGAGCCGTTCCGGCTTCGGAGGCCCTTTCGAGGTCCCTGAATGTCCCCTCGGTACATATGCTCAGAAGATTCGGAGTGCCGAAATTCCTGGTCATATTGAGGAAATGCGGGATGAGCACCCTTCCCAGAAGCGCTTCGCATTACGGTCTTTCCCTGATCCTCGGAGGAGGTGAGGGCTCCCTGCTTGAAATAACCTCCATATTCTCCTGGATGGCGTCCTCGTACCTCGGTATTCCGGGAGGAAGGCCAGAAAGATTCCCCCTCACTGACAGATGCGCGCTGTGGTACACTTTCGATGCGCTCAAGGAAGTCAACCGCCCTGACGAGATGGACTGGCACCTTGTCAGGTCCCTGAAGAAGGTCGCCTGGAAGACAGGTACGAGCTACGGCTTCAGGGATGCCTGGGCAGTAGGGGTTACAGCCGACTATGCAGTAGGAGTCTGGGCCGGAAACGCCCAGGGACAGGGCGTTCCGGGACTCGTGGGAGCGCGTACGGCCGGGCCGGTGATGTTCGACATATTCAACCTCCTTCCGGCAAGGGAGGAAGACACGGCATATTCCAGGGACGGATGGTTCAAGGAACCGGCCTGGCAGGACGGCACCGTGGCGGAGGTCTGCCGTGAGTCCGGCCATCTCGCCGGTCTACACTGCGACCATCTTGACACCCTTCTCCTCCCGAGGAAGTCAGTAAAGACTGCTCCGTGCCCCTACCACAAGGTCGTCGACGGGGCCGCGGCCTTCATCCTTCCCCCGGCGATGGAATGGTATTACCGCCAGCACCACCCGGAATACAATCCACGCACATCCGCTGCTCACGGAGACACGGATCCGATGGAATTCATATACCCGGAAGGAGGCGAAGTCATCTATATCCCCCGGCAGCTGGACGGGTCGGTCAAGGGAGTGACATTCAACCTGGCGCACCGCAACCCGGAGAGCACTGTATTCTGGCATCTTGACAGCGGATATGTAGGACAGACTCGGTTCATCCACCAGCTCCTGCTGGCCCCGGAACCCGGGAAACACACGCTCACTGCAGTCGATGAATACGGAAACTCCGTTTCTGTCAGTTTCACAGTCGATTCGGCATAATTTATGCAGCAAATTTATTCGTTCTTGTTAGTAGTTTTAGTTGGTTATTAGTATAAGTTTTCAGAATTCATAGAATTCATTCTACTTACTTAACAAGACAAACCGCACCCTGCAGCGATTGTATGGTGCGGTATTTGCGTTTTTTACCAAATTAATTATATTTGTGATAATTAAATGAACAAGAAAATGAGAAAGCTAGTCACCATGATTGCCGCGGCAATGATGCTCGTTTCCTGCGGACAACAGTTCAATGCCGCCTATCTCCTCTCAAGTGGCATGAAGATAGCCCAGGCAGCATCCCTGTCTGACGAACAGATCCAGGCATATGTCGGCCAGTATGTCACCCAGCTGGATGCCAAGAACCAGGTGCTTCCGGAGAGCAATCCTTATGTCCAGCGTGTACGCAAACTTACGAAAGGCATCACTTCCGTTGACGGGATTCCTCTCAACTTCCAGGTATACAATACCAAGGATGTCAATGCTTTCGCCTGCGCGGACGGAAGCGTTAGGATCTATGCCGGACTTTTGGACAAGATGACAGACGACCAGGTTCTCGGTGTTGTCGGACACGAAATCGGGCATGTCGCGCTCAAGCATTCCAAGAAACAGTTCCAGGCCGCCCTGCGCAATTCCGCCATCAGGGATGCAGTCGTCGCCACCGGCGGTACGATAGCCGTCCTTACGGCTTCCCAGCTCGGTGATATCGGAGAAGCCCTCCTCAGCGCCAAGTTCTCAAGGAAGCAGGAGAACCAGGCTGATGACTATGGCTATCAGTTCCTGGTCGATCACGGCAGGAATCCTTGGGCTATGGCTACGGCATTCGAGCGTCTGCTCAATCTGTCGACAGGAGGTGCTTCCGCAGGTACCCAGGCAGCCTCAAGTTCAGCCGTCTCGGAGATTTTCTCCGACCATCCGGCTACTGAGACACGTATCCAGAGGATGTCCGAACGGGCAACCAGGGAAGGATACAAGAGACCTTCCTGATAATATCATTCAGACTTTTGGATAATCTGGGCGGGTGCTATATCACCCTCAAGCCGAGGTTCCCCATTATCCTTCCTGTCATCCGGATTGCAGGATGTAAACAAGGCAGGAGCTATTGTGGCAAGGCCCATAGAGAGACCTACGACTCTCACGGCCTTGCCAAGTCTTTTTCTGGAAGCCAACTGTCCCTCCAGATAGGCCAGTTCAGCCTCGCATTTGGGGCAGGTACCGGCACAGGAGCCCTTGTGACGGCATTCGGATGTGATGAATTCGATGTCGTTTTCCCTCGCGATCCTGCGACGGATCTCCTTAAGCATCCTGCATATTTCTTTTCCTCTCTGCATATTCAGTATCGTATTTTAATCTGTCAATAATCTCAAAACCAAGGCTTCGGACCTGCCTTTCACTTTCCAGCAGCGTATCCCGGCCATTGAATCCGGGAATCTCAGGAATCCTGATGACGCACTTGGATGCCAGGCCGTTGGCCGAAAGCATTCTCAAGTTGTCAAGTACGGCCCCGTTATCCCTTCCGGTATAGCTCGAATATATCTTCGGGTCCATGTCCTTTATATCGATGATGAAGGAATCCGTGACCGGAATGACATCTTCAAGGAACCCTTTTGGAACATTCAGCGAAGTTTCCAGGTTGATCTTCCATCCAGGACCGCAAATTTTCCTGAACTCCCTGATGAACCCGTGCCTGAGCAGCGGCTCGCCCCCTCCGAAAGTAATCCCGCCACCAGTGGCCAGGAAGTAGAGTTCATCCTTCTTCAACTCCTCGTAAAGGCTCTCCGGAGTATACTCTTCATAAGGATAATCGAGCGACAGTGTCTGTGGATTCAGGCAGAACCTGCATTCCAACGGGCAGAGCATGAAAGCAACCAGTGTGGTGACACCTTCGCCGTCAATGCCGATCCTCAGTCGGGATATCGCCGAAACCTCAGCTTTCATAATCCAGTTTAAAGCAGCGGAGCTATAATAGAGCTATAATAATAAACAACGATATGAAAGGAATACGTCTCCCGTTCTCTGCGTTTATCTGGGTTTGTAGTCCGGGCGCAGCGAGACTTCCGCCTCAGTAGGGAAATCGGCGGGTACCTTCTGGGTCACCTTGCCGGTAGCGCACCATTCCGCCGACCTGAGCATCAGGACCTGGAATCCGGTACACTGCATGGCAGGATTATCCTCAAGCGATCCCCCAGCATGTCCGAGCATGATGTGGATGATACGTCCCTTGCCATATCCGACAGTAAAAACCAGGGGTTCTTCACGTCCCGAGCCGCCCTTTTCAGCGGGAGCCCATGCCGTATAGAGAAGATCCTTGATATCCCCGGGGCCCCTCATACGGTCATACAACTCATCCTCCGCGTGCTTCCACTTCTCAGGCAATCCCTTCAGAACGGGATGGACCCGGTCGCGGCTGTTCATCACGTATTCGTGACGGGCTCCGTGGGAGCCTCCGGGGCCTGGAGTCATGTCCTTGACCAGCCCGCCGTCCTTCCAATACACATAAGGACCGGAATCCTCGTTGCGGCCGCCCCAGCCTCCGAGCGCTATGATCCTGTTGAACTCCTCCCATTCGGGAAAGGCATTGTCGGCGGCATGGTAGATGATCACGCCACCGCCGCCCCTGACATATTCAAGGAAGGCATTGTCCATGCTCTCCGGCCACCTGTCCCCGTTGTAGTCCAGGACAACGAACCTGTACTTGCTGAAATCGACCGAGAAGGAAGACATGTCCTCCCCTGTCGAAGGGGATACCGCCACATCCATCCGGAACAATCCGGAATTGTCCAGCATCAGCTTTATGGCCTCGCTGCTGACCGGCCAGTTATGGTTGTTCTGTCCGGTGATGATGACACCCGGCAAGGGTTTGCGGGAACATGAAGTAATGAGAACGGCAGCCAGTATGATGCCTGTGATGAATGATTTGCAAAGGTGTTTCATAACATAAAAATAAACAATAATTCTTATATTTACTCCAAATAACAAACTTATTGTAAAAAGATTACCCCCAACGATGAGAAAGAGTCTTTTAATCCTGGCCGGCCTGCTTCTCCTGCTCGCCGGATGTGGCAAGAAAGCGGACACAAGCGTCCCCGTCGCCCCCCACGCCGTCTTTGCAGAAGGAATGATCGACAGGATCCAGCCTGAAGGCTGGCTGAAGGAGATACTCGAGCGCCAGCGTGACGGCCTGGCCGGTCACCCCGAGGCCATGGCCTACCCGTTCAACACTGTCCTCTGGGCCGGAGAGCTAAAGCGTGATTCCGAATCCCGCGGAGCCGACTGGTGGCGTTTCGAACAGACCGCCTACTACCTGGACGGCATCACCCGTCTCGGTTTCCTGCTGGATGATAAGAACTTCCTGGACACCTGGCAGGAGAACATCGAATATGTCCTCGCCCATCCCCTTCCCGCTAAGGCAGGAATGACAGAGGAAGAAGCGATGGCACAGCTTCAGCGCGGCCGCCGTCCGAGGAACTTCGACGCCCAGGTTTCCGCAGACCCTGAGGCCCAGCAGCGTTTCGCCCAGATGCAGGCCAGGATGCAGGAGCGTATGGCCCGTCAGGCAAGGATCCTCATGGCAGACCGTTCCGAAGGCCGTCTCGGCCCCGACACCGGCTCCATGGCCTGGCCTTTCGCCGTGTTCTTCCGTGCAGTCCAGGCCTACTATGAAGCGACCGGCGATCCCCGCATCCCCGAAGCCCTTGAGAAGAACTACCTGTCATATTCACTTGATGAACTGGCTCAGGACCGCTACGTCATCAATGTCGAAGGTATCCTCTGGACCTACGCCCTCACAGGCAATCAGGCCCTCCTCGACCTGGCGGTAAATGCCTGGGAGAGGGGCGAATCCAACATGACCCAGGAAACAGCCCTGGACGACAGCGAATTCCATATGCACGGAGTAACGATGAACGAGCTACTTAAGGTTCCCCTCCTTCTCTACGCTTATACCGGCGAGGAAAAATATCTCCAGGCAGCCCTTCACGCAGAGGAGAAGATGGAAGCTCCTAACATGCTCATAGACGGCATCAATTCTTCCTCGGAGGCCCTGGCGGGTAACGATCCCCTGGCAAGCCACGAGACCTGCGACATCTCAGATTACACCTGGACAATGGGTTACTACCTGATGGTCACGGGAGACGGACAATGGGCCGACAGGATAGAGAAAGGAATATTCAACGGCGGTTTCGGGGCCATCACCAAGGACTTCAAGACGATGCAGTATTTCTCCTGCCCCAACCAGTTCATCGCAACCGGCAATTCCAACCACAACAGATTCAAATACGGTCTTACCTGGATGCAGTACCGTCCGATACACGAGACGGAATGCTGTATCGGTAACCTGCACCGTTACTTCCCGAACTACGTGGCGCGCATGTGGATGAAAGACCGCAAGGGCCAGCCCGTAGCCGCCCTGTATGGGCCTTCTTCCGTAGAATATGACCTCGGCAAGGGCATCACGGTACGGATCGAGGAGAAGACCGCCTATCCTTTCGAGGAGCAGGTACGCTTCGAATTCAGCTTCTTCAAGAACGGCAAGCCATACGCCAAGGCATGCGACATGGATTTCACATACCGCATCCCCGGATGGGTCAAGGGCCAGGAAGCCGGATTCAAGACCGTTAGCAAGCAGTGGAAGACCGGAGACACCTTCTCCGTGGACCTCCCTATGGAAATCGAAATCGTGGACAATCCGGTAATCGGGTCATCCGTCCAGCGCGGACCGGTCGTTTATTCTTATGCAATCCCCGCCGATGTCGAGGAGGATCCTGCCATCTATGACAATCTTGCCGGCAAGGTATCCGCCAATCCTGATTTCAAGAGCTGGTCGATGACTCCCGCAGGAAAGTGGAACTATGCCCTGGTCAAGGACGGGCTCAAGGACCTGAAGGTTGAAACGACCGGAGCCGAAGGATTCCCCTTCGACCTAGAAACGGTTCCGCTCAAGATCCGTGTCCCCGTTGTCGGAGTAAAGGGATGGACGCTCAAGGAGAATAGATTCACCCCTGCCCTGCCGGAGAAATTCAAGGCAGAAGGCAAGGTCGAGTACATAGACCTGGTGCCTTACGGCAGCACCACCCTGCGCCTGACGATCTTCCCCACCACGGAGAAATAGGCCTGATGGCTGCCGTGGCAGCGTGTGGCCGTGGCTGGTGGCCGTGGCACGCAAATAACTTATTATCAATTAATTAAGCGAACAGCTAGGGCGGATTTAAGCCCTAGCTGTTTTAATAAATTACTATAAATCAAGAAGTTGCATCTCACACCCCCGTGAGGAGCATGTTCTTTATTCAAGGAGTAGCATATTCCCGACTTGTAGAATTTTGAAAGTAGGTGTAAGGGAAGGATTGTGCCGCTTCCCTGTCCCAAAAGCAACCTGTGGTTGCCTTGCGGGAAGGATAAGGATGCTTTTCCTTCCCTGACAGTCACCTGTCGGTTACCCATTAATATTCATGGCTCAGCACTGTCATCCTTTATACCCGCTCGATCTTGACGAGCTCGATATCGAATATGAGTGTGCTGTGGGCGGGGATACCGTCCAGTTTCATGGAGCCATAGCCCCACTTGGCAGGGATATAGACCTCGAACCTGTCTCCCTCGTGCATCCTGACCAGGGCCGCCTGAAATCCAACGATGAGATCCCTTATTATGAACAGGGCTGGCAACGGCTGTCCCTCCGTCGTGTCGAAGACCGTTCCGTCTATCAGCCGTCCGGTGTAATGGACGTAGACGACTCCCGAGGGTGAAGGCCGTCTGGTGCCGTATCCTTCCTTCACCTTCCGGTACATCACACCGCTCTCGAGGACTACCACGCCCTCTTCCCGGGCCTTCCCGGCGAGGAAGGCCTCGTTTGCCTCCCTATAGGCATTCGTCTTATTCCCTTTCCTTCCCATTCCTTCTATACCTCCGTTCCTGTCACTTTCCATCTGACCCTCCAGCGTCCATTCTCGTAGTCGTGACTGAGAATCCTGAACGTACCGATCTCCGATGTATTGCCCACATGCGCTCCGGCGCAGGCGCAGGCGTCATAGTCACCGACACGGACGATCCGGAGCGTTTCGGAGGCGTCTTCGGGCAGCTTGCTAAGGTCGACTATCTTCGCGGCCTCATCCCGTGGCATGTACTCGATCGTCACGTCAAGTCCAAGGCTGATAACCTCGTTGACCTTAGCCTCGATCCCGGCCACCTGGCCATCTGTCGGGCATGCCGGCAACTCGTAATCGCATTTGGACTTTTTCCTCTCGATATGAGCGTTCCTCGACCTCGGACAGCCGAACATCCTGACCATCGTAGCATTCAGGATATGCTCCGCCGTGTGCATGGGAGGATATTCTTCCTTGTTGTGAGCGTTGATCTGCGGTTCCATAATGATTTATTTCCTATCTTTGTTTCCGTCAGGGAGAACTCCCGTTGTTGCCTAACTGACAAATTTGATAATAATCTTACGGAAATGAAAAAGATACTTGTTTTATTCGTTGCAGTTTGCGCATTATTCGTATCATGCCAGAAAGAGAACGTCATCAAAGAGGGTGAAAATGTCAGCAAAAAGATAGAGGATGCAGTCTTCCTGAAGTATTGCTGCGATAACTTCGACACCAATAACGACGGAATAATCTCAATGCAGGAAGCCGCTGCCGTGAAAATCATTTATTGCGAAGGTGCCGGTATCACATCGTTGAAAGGAATAGAGTATTTCACGGCGATAACCAGGCTCAATTGCACCAACAACCGTATCAGTTCATTGGACGTATCCAAGAACACACAGTTGGAGGATCTCCTTTGCAGCCACAATAACATAGCTTCCCTGGATTTATCAAAGAACACCCAGTTGAAAAAGATCGAGTGCAACAATAACAACCTGACCTCCCTGGATGTATCCAGGAACACCCTTCTGGAGTACTTTATCTATAACCCCCAGAATAATGGCGACTTCATATTTCCCACAGGATGGAAAAAATAAAATAGGCCGAATACGAAAAAGAGGCACCTGCAATAACTGCAAGTGCCTCTTTTTCAGTGTGGAAACAACTGGATTCGAACCAGTGACCCCCTGCTTGTAAGGCAGGTGCTCTGAACCAGCTGAGCTATGCTTCCAGAGTTTTCCCCTTTGGGATTGCAAAGGTACGACAGTTTTTCAATTCCGCAAAAAAAACAGAAGAAATTGCTACCTTTACGCCGCCAACGATTGATTTAAACATTTAATCATGATCAAGAAAATGCTGATGATGGCCCTTGCCATCGCGTCCATAGCTGCCTGCCACCCTGAAAACTCCAACGGGGATGACCCCGGCAACGGAGGGGGCCAGGGACAGGAAGAACCCCAGAAACCCAAGCATCAAGACGAGTACGTCGCCAACACCAGTACCCTTGAAGGACAATGGAGGGACTCGGTCCACACGGCCCTTGCAAAGGTGTTCAAGGAGGAAAAGATAGTAATGGGGCAGAACACGATGCCCATCTGGTGGACCATCTTCGGCAGCAAGCCGTCAGACGGCAGGTCGCTGTATATTTCACTTCACGGAGGAGGAGGAACTACTGCGGCCGAGAACAACGGGCAGTGGAACAACCAGAAGAAACTGTACCAGCCTTCCGAGGGAGTTTATCTCTGCCCTAGGGCGATCACCAATACCTGGGACCTTCATTTCCGTCCCGAATCCGACGCTTTCTACGAAGAGATCATCCATATGGCCGTAACCTACCTGAGCGTGAACCCCAACAAGGTCTATCTTATGGGTTACTCCGCTGGTGGTGACGGAGTCTGGCGCATCGCCCCACGCATGGCCGACCACTGGGCTGCTGCCTCGATGATGGCCGGGCATCCCGGGGATGTGTCTCTCCTGAGCCTGCGCAACCTGCCTTTCATGATATGGTGCGGAGCCGAGGATTCAGCTTATGACCGCAACAAGGTCTGCGCAGAGAAGATCGAGGAAATGGACAAACTCCAGAAAAACGATCCGGAAGGTTATATCCACGAAGGTCATATAGTTGCAGGGAAACCTCACTGGATGGACCTGGAGGATGCCAAAGCCCTTCCCTGGATGGCGAAGTATACCCGCAATCCTTATCCCAGCAAGGTGGTCTGGTGCCAGGGTGATGTGGTAAAGGAATATTCCTACTGGCTCGGCGTGCAGAAAAGCGAAGCCAAGAAAGGGAAGGTCCTGAAGGTCGAGGTGAAGGACAACACTGTCACCGTCCTTGAGAGCGACTATACCAAGGTCCGCATATTCCTGAACGACAAACTCGTAGACCTGACCAAGCCGGTCGTGGTCAAGCAGGGAGAGAAGACCCTGTTCGAAGGAAAGCTCGAAAAATCCGACGCCTTGCTCAAGAAGACCTTGTATACCAGGAATGACCCGGCATACTCCTTCCCCTGCTGCGTGGAAGTCGAGGTCGAAGCCAAGGGAGAATAATTACCTTACAGTCAGTTCCCCCCCGAACTTGTCGTTTGCACGGTAGTGAGGGGCATAGAGTGATTCAACCGTCACCACGGGAGCCGTGAAAGAACCTTCCTGGGTGATGAAGAATTCCTCCGTGACAGTGGTGTTCTCTTCAGGATATACGTCGAAGTAGTATTCAGTGCAATCGGTCTTGACGTTGCGGTAGCCCTGCGGGGTGACTGAATACCCGCCGCCTATCGGCCTCATCCACCATCCGACGTGTCCGGAGAGCTGGTTCACCGGCCTGAAGGCGGCCTCGCGAGGAGCCGTCAACTTTACGAAACTGCGGTTCTCCTGGTTCCAGATCCTGTATTCGGCAACGACCTTGTCGCCTACGGACAGCTTCATTCCAGGGAATATCTCCAGCCTTCCTACCTTGGAATCTTCTCCGAGTACCTCCTTGTAGAAATGCCTCTCGATGGTGAACCCGTTCCCGGCAGCTACAATCTCCGAGAATGGCTTCCGGTAGTTCTTCGTCATCAGGACCACCCTGGTGGACAGCACATCCTCACTACCCTGCATCACGGAGTTGATGGCATCGACATACGCAGGATCGTCAGCCCATTGCTGGGTCTCTTTCTGGAGCATCGTCCATATCCGGATACCGTCGGCTATGCGCCTGCCCTCGTTCTGCTGTCCTTCGACCCCTTCGACAAGTTCAGGGGCAGAAAGGAGGTCACAGAGCAGCGAATGGGCGTACAACTCGCTTTCCAGGAGGCCGCGCCAGGGCATGACGGCATTGGGATAGTACCATCCGCCGTCACGATGCTCGACAGCATATTCGTATAACGAAGCAACGTCAGCAGCAATTGAAGATCTCATCTTTGAATCCGCCTGGAACTTCAATCCCCACGACGATGCAAGCTGCAGTCCTCCTTCGTTATGGACGAGGTTTACCAGCGTCTTTATCCTGCGCGCCTTGGCTAGGATCTGGCCGTTAAGCCCGCGGCCATCCTTCTCCGAAGGGATGAGATAGTCCTTGATATATTTCCTGAACTCCTTGAAGTTCTTGGAATACTCACTCGCCTCACTCCTGGTCTCCCTCGAGACATCGAAAGCGACCGAGGAATACATCGAACGGACGTGGGCATACTGTGCCGCCGACAGCCATCCGCACCAGTACGGCCAGGAATCGCCGTGGATGAACTGGTTGCGGTCAAGGTATTTAACGGATGGTACGGGGTCGAAACCCTCAACCGCCATTCCGGCATCCCTCATCTTGGCAAAGCGCTCGAGTATGACCGCCGTGATCACCGGAGATGAGTGCATACCCTGGAACCAACCGAAGCCTCCGTCGGCATTGCGGCAGGCGAATACCTTGGCGATCAGCTCGGAGTCCGGCATGACGGTCTCGAGTGTAGAACACAGTTTGGCTGCAACCTTGCGGACATAGAACGCTTCGGACAGCGACAGGACATCCTTGCCGGAAGGCTCAACCTTGGTCGGTATGGCATCCAGAAGCATCTGACGGATGTCTATCTCCTTGTATTCGGCTCCGTTCGCCGTGGTTCCGGTGAATTCGGACCGGAGCCTGCGGATCAGGGCCTCCTTGTCCATACCCGAAAGAAGTACCGCAGAATGTGACTCTGTCAAGGTCTGTTCGGCTTCAATGACGGGAAGTGATACGAATACTGCATCCGAGAAGGTCTTGGCCTTGTCGGCGAAAACAACCTTGAGACCAAGCTCGTCATAATTCCTGGGATCGACATCGAATTCCACCGGAACGGTTTCTCCGGCAGGGATCGTCACCTTTCTGGAAACAGTGGAGAAAGGCTTGGCATCCATGTAGTCCGCCGATGGATAGGTTTGAAGCACTACGGTCCCGGTGACCGGGATTTCGGACATGCTGGAAACGGTGGCGTGAAGCACGAATTTGTCTCCCTTGTAAAGGTACTTCGGTTCCGCCACGCTTACCTTCACCGGCACGGAAACCACCATCTCTTTCCTCATCAGGGAGTTAAGCATCTCGGGGGTATGGGCATAAACCTGGACCACGAATGTCGAGAGCTTGTCCGAAGTCTTGAACTTGAGCTCGGCAGTTCCATCCGGTCCTGTCCTGAGGAAAGGCTCGAAAGCCAGGCTGGTGGCGAAGTCTGAACGTACTTCGACCTCGTCGGCGATCTCCCCGGAAACGGCATCGTCATAGGAGGCTTCTCCAGTTTCCGCCTTCATCGCCATCGGAGCAGCGGCATCCGCCAGTACCATATTATTCATAGAATATGCTTCCTCCATCTCCACGGCGGCCCCGGCAGCCCTTGTCTTGAACATTGCGTTCCTCCCCGAATAACCTATTCTCATGGCATTTCTGATCCCACCGTCCTGGACCTGGCAAGAAACACCCTGCGCTCCCCTGTCCGTCAACCTGACGATACTCCACCTGTTCGGAGCTATGGTCTCGGAACTCTTGTCGAAGACCGCTGCAAGAGCTTCCGCTCCGGCGAGGGATTTGATCACGATTGAATACTCCTTTCCGGGAAGGGCCTTGTCCTCGAAGGACGAGAACTCCAGAGGGAGAACCAACTCTTCCTTTTCCCTCCTGAACTCCCTGCTGAAGATGTAATGGGTTCCGTTGCGGAAATAGAACACCATCAGATACAGGGCGTCGGGATATTCAGCATTGTAATCGAATACGATGTCGGTGATGGAACCCTTCTCCCCTGCCTTGCCGTCCAGATGGACCAGTTTGCGTGAAAGCTGCTGCCTCCTGTCCCCGAACAGCGTCGCCACTGCCCAGACCGGGCCCAGGCCGGCACCCATCTGGATATGGATGTTCTCGCCATCTTTCAACGCACCGTCCGAGCAGGGCCCGACAAGCTTGAAGAAGTTCTCCACCTTTGCCGTAAGGATATAATCATCGTCCCCGACCCTGAGGATAGTAAGTTCTTCTTCGGATGATATCTCCTTCCCATCCGTAGCCTTGACCGATGCCTTGGCGACAAGGGTATACAATCCGGACTTCGGGACCGCTATCCCTTTGCTTTCTCCGGAAACCGCATTCCCGGTTACGATGACCTTGCCTTCGGAATCCTTAAGTTCGTAACTGACAGGAACAGGTACCTTGACACCCTCGTTGTTGGTCACGGTGAATGAGACCGTCGCCTCGTTCCCTGACAGCAGGCGGTCACCAGGATAGCGTGAACCGGTAGTGACACACACGTCCCCCTTATCTGCATTCTCCAGATTGAGGCTGAGGTTCAGATAGTTCAGGACGTACACCGACCTTGAATACTCCTTTGTCTCCCCCGTTGCATCCTTGACCTTTACCTTGACGCTGTACCAATAGTGGTCCTGCTTTGTCCGGAAACGGATCGCAAAAGCACCGTCCGCTCCCTGCGGGACTACACCTGAGGATATCCTCTCCCCCCTGCTGTCAACCGTATAGGTAAGCTCTGCGGCATCGAGGGGATGACCGCTGTAGCTTGTGAGCCTGCCCTTGACCTCGATCTCGTCACCCATGAAATAGAGGCTGTCGACACTGTCGAATACAAGGTCATAAGTAGGCAGGATGAACTCATCCACGACAACGCTTGTGGACGCCAGGGTCCTGCCCTGGACAATCTCCAGACGGAAGCGGCCGTTCCTCTCCCCTTCGGGAATCAGGAACTCTCCCGCCACCGAACCGAATTCGTTTGTGGATAGGTTGAGAGTGCCTGCCTCCTTCCTTTCAGCATTGAAGAGTTTCGCCACCACCTTTTCTCCAGCCTTGAAGGTGTGGAGACTCCTGTTCATGTCACCTCCGTACAGCACGGCCTTGAACTTCAGGGTCTCCCCGGGATTGTATGCCCCCTTGTCGGTGAACAAGTTGCAGTAGACACCTTCCTCGTCCCTGGATTCGTAGTACCTCTGATTCCTTAGACTCTGGGGCTTGGACTTGCGCAGGAAGCCATCAGGACCCCTCAGGCTAGCCTCGAGCGAATAATAAGCATCCTTGCCAAGGGCTTTGGCAATCTTTTC
>JAEEGF011603507.1_pt1 | contig 23931 bp, 23 predicted proteins | sample 9134171 | NCBI WGS metagenome assembly JAEEGF01 (sample SAMN16246542, study PRJNA631951) | gut metagenome | biome: gut microbiome; feature: rumen; material: AP-attached | host: Bos | place: Iran: Karaj | collected 2018-10
CGGTTACGCCCTGAAGCTTCCCGACGCCACCTTGGAGAAGGAGCGCGAGGCTATCGCAAAAGTCCTGCCCAATATGGATGTGGTGTTCTGCTCCGCGCTTATCCCCGGCAAGCTGGCCCCCGTGGTCATCACCGAGGAAATGGTCAAGACCATGAAGGAAGGCTCCGTCATCGTGGATATCGCCATCGATCAGGGCGGCAACTGCGCCATCACACCTCCGGGCAGCCGCGAGATCAAGCACGGCGTGGTGCTGGAAGGCATCAAGAACATCCCCGGTATGCTGGCCTCCAGCTCCACCTGGATGTTCGCGCAGAATATCTACAACCTGACAAAGTTCCTCACCCATGACGGCAAGATCCAGCTGGATATGAACGACGAGATCGTCAAGTCCATCCTGGTCACCCGGGACGGCAAGATCGTCCATGAAGGCGCTCTCGAGGCCATGGGCCTGAAATAAGGAGGTATCCCTTGCATCCGCTGATCCTTGTGGGCATCTTCATCGTCTCCAGCGTGCTGGGGTATGTGCTCATCAAAAATGTGCCCAGCCTGCTGCATACGCCCCTTATGTCCGGCATGAACGCCCTTTCCGGCGTCACCGTGCTGGGCGCCATGATCGCCGTGGCCACCGCGGTTTTCGCGGGCAGCAAGGTGCTGGCTGTGATTGCCATTGCTTTGGCCATGCTCAATGTGACGGGCGGGTTCCTGGTGACCCACCGCATGCTCCTGATGTTCGGCCATAAGAAAGAGAAGGAGGAGAAGGAAGCATGATCGATTCCGTCTACTACGTTCTCTGCATCGTCCTGGCCGGACTGGTGCTGCTGGGCATCTCCATGATGAGCAAGGTGAAGACCGCCCTGTGGGGAAATCTTCTGTCCTGCGGCTGTATGACGGCTGCCATCGTTCTGACGCTCATTCGTTACGACTTCTCCGGGAAATGGGCTTGGCTGTTGTTAGGGTTGGTGCCTGCTGTCGCAGCGGGAGCATTCCTGGCCAAAAAGGTGAAGATGATCGAAATGCCGCAGACCGTTGCCATGCTCAACGGCTTTGGCGGCGCGGCTTCCGCATTGGTAGCGGCGGTCACCCTGACAGACGGCAAGACCGTGGGCGCCTTCGAGGCGGTCACGGCGGGTATCGCTCTAATAATCGGTATGGTGACGTTGCTGGGCAGCATTCTGGCTGCTGGCAAGTTGGCCAAATGGTTCAACCAGCGGCCTGTGATCCTCAAGGGACACAAGACGTGGGTACTCCTTGCGGGCATTTTGGCTGTCCTGTGCGTTCTGCCCATGGTCATATGCCAGGGAAATAACGGTCAGATGATCCTGTTTACCCTGCTGTGCGCGATCCTCGCCGGCTCTTTCGGCTGGCTGTTTGTGCTGCGGGTTGGCGGCGCTGATATGCCCATCACCATCAGTCTGCTGAACTCTCTGTCCGGCGTAGCGGGCGGTATCGCCGGCATGGCCATCGGTGAACCTCTGCTGGTGGCTGTGGGCGGCATCGTGGGCGCGTCCGGTCTGATCCTTACGGAGGTCATGTGCCGGGCCATGAACCGGAAGCTCTCCGCCATCCTGACAGGCGCTACTACGGTTGTCGCTGCTCCCAAGGCCGCGGAGCCTGTGGCCGAAGAGAAGGAAGAGCCTGCCGAGGAAGCTGCACCCGCCGAGGAAGCCGTACCCGTGGAGGAAGCAGCTCCCGTGGTGGACAAGGAGGCAGAGGAGAAGAAGGTGTTCGAAGCCTTCAAAGCGGCCAAGAATGTCATCATCGTGCCTGGTTACGGCATGGCCCTTTCCCAGGCACAGTATGCGGTTCGAGAGTTGAAGGACGCTCTGGAGGCCCACGGCGCTACGATACGCTTCGCCATCCATCCCGTGGCAGGCCGCATGCCGGGACACATGAACGTGCTGCTGTGCGAGGTGGATATCCCCTATGAGGACCTGTTCCAGATGGAGGACATCAACGACGACTTCAAAGCCGCGGACGTGGTGCTTGTCATCGGCGCCAACGACGTGATGAATCCTGCTGCCAACACCGCCGAGGGTACGCCTATCTACGGCATGCCTGTGCTGAACGTGGGCGATTGTCAAAACATCATTATCTGTAACTTCGATTTGAATCCGGGTTATGCCGGCGTGCCTAACCCTCTGTATGAACGGACGGAGGGTGTAGCACTGCTGATCGGCGACGCCAAGGAGAGCCTTGCGAAATTGAAGGAAATGCTCTGATACCATACAGTTCGTAAAGAGGATCGTCAAAATGCAGGACGGTCCTCTTTTTTTCTTCCGTTTCAAAGAATTGTGTGATATACTACATACTGTAATCTGCAAAGACAGGGGGCAGGCAGCATGAAAAAATCAATTATCACCATCAGTCGAGAGTTTGGCAGCGGCGGGCGCACCATAGGGCACATGGTTGCAGAAAAACTGGGGTATGCGTACTATGACAAGGAACTCATCAAAAAGGTAGCTGAAAAGACAGGTTTCGATCCGAACTATGTTGAGGAGTACGGGGAGTATTCTCCCGGAAAATCACTGCTTTCCCTGCTTTCCTCCTATACAGGAGCTCATGGCACCATGGGCGGCATGAGCGTATACGATTTCTTGTATGTCGTCCAGAGAAAAGCAATCCTGGAGGTAGCTGACCAAGGTCCATGCGTCATCGTGGGGCGCTGCGCCGACTATATCCTGAAGGATCGGGAGGATGCCCTCCACGTATTCATCCATGCGGAAGAAGCTTTCAAGGCGGAACGGATCGTGCGCCTGTACGGCGAGAGCGAGAAGAAGCCAGAGGAGCGGCTCAAGGAGAAAGACACCAAGCGGGCGGTGAACTACAAGCATTTCACCGACAGGACCTGGGGCGACTGCCGCAACTACGATCTGTCGCTGAACAGCGGTAAGCTGGGGATCGACCGCTGCGTAGACTTGATCGTGCAGCTGGCCAGTGAAGAATAAGTTTCCGGACCGGTCCGAATCGCTCGGGCCGGTCATTCTATTTTGGAAATTGAGTGGTTTCCAGTTGAAAATATGAACGAAGTGTGATAAAATACTTTTTGCTTGTGGAAACACAAAATCAACAGGGAGGAAGACTATGAAAAAGAAAGTATTTGCTTGTCTGCTGGCTGCTGTGATGCTGCTGGGCATGATCGTCTTGCCCGCCGCCGCCAAGGCCGAGGGGGAGGAAGCGAAGGAGATCGTGATCCTCTACACCAACGACGTACATGCCGGTGTCGATCAAAACATCGGGTACGTTGGCCTCGTCCGTATCAAAGCCGCCCTGGAAGCCGCCGGTAAGGAAGTCCTTTTGGTGGATTGCGGCGACTCCGTGCAGGGTGAGCTTGTTGCTACTGTGTCCCGCGGTGAAACCAACATTGAGTTGATGAATGCTGTGGGCTACGATGTGGCTACCATCGGCAACCATGAGTTCGACTACGGCATGGAGCAGTTCAACAAAAACGTTGACGCCGCCAAGTTCCAGTATGTTTGCTGCAACTTCCTCGACAAGGATGGCAAGCAGGTCCTTGCCCCCTATACGATTGTCGAGGCAGCGGGCAAGAAGATCGCCTTTGTGGGCATCGACACGCCTGAAGCTATCGTCAAATCCGTGCCGTCCTATTTCCAGGACGCTGAAGGTAAACAGATTTTCAGCTTCTGTGCGGACACGACAGGTAAGGAGCTCTATGACAAGGTCCAGGAGACCGTGGACGCCGCTCGTGCCGAGAACGTTGACTATGTGATCGCCTTGGCCCATCTGGGCATCGATTATATCAGTTCCCCCTGGATGTCTACGGATGTCATTGAAAACACCACAGGCATCGATGTGATGCTGGACGGTCACTCTCACAGCACGATCAAGGGTGAGGCTGTAAAGAACAAGGATGGCGAACCCATTCTCCTGTCTTCCACTGGTACCAAGCTGGAAAACGTGGGCATGCTGACCATCGATACGCAGGCTGCCGAAGACGAGGATCCCTTCTCCACGACCCTTATCAGCGCAAACTCCATGCCGTTCCTGAATGCCGCTAATCTTATGGCGGATGACAAGGGTATCGGCGAAGTTGTAAAGAACGCTCTTGCCGCCAGCGAGGAACTGAAGAACAAGGTCGTGGCTCACACCGATGTGGATTTGATCACCCATGATCCTGTGTCCGGAGAGAGGATCATTCGGTCTCAGGAGACCAACCTGGGCGATCTGGTGTCCGATGCCTACAGGATCATCGGTAATGCCGATATTGGCCTGATCAATGGCGGCGGCATTCGCGTCAGCATCCCCGCAGGCGATATTACCTTTGGCAAGATGATGGAAGTCCACCCGTTCAAGAATGAGTTCTGCGTCGTGGAAGCCACCGGTCAGCAGGTGCTGGATGCGCTGGAGCTGAGCGTATCCGCTCTTCCCGGCGAGCTTGGCGGGTTCCTCCATGTTTCCGGCTTGAAGTACACCATCGACATGAACGTGGAATCTTCTGTGATACGGGATGATGACAAGCGATTCGTGGAGGTTTCCGGAGAACGCCGCGTCAAGGATGTTCAGGTCCTTCAAGCTGATGGCACTTATGCGCCGCTCGATCCCGAGAAGACCTACACTGTGGCGGGCATCAACTACTTCCTGGATGATGAAGGCGATGGATACACCATGTTCTACAAGAAGTGCACCATTCTGCAGGTGGGCGCCCTGCTGGATCACGAGGTCGTCATCAACTACATCGTAGATGTGCTGGGCGGCAACGTGGGTTCTCAGTATCGCGAACCCTATGGCGAGGACCGCGTCACCTTCATTCAAAAGGGTGAATAACGCAGTCTGATCCGTACTGTACAGGGCGGCGGGCTTTTCCCGCCGCCTTTTCATTGCGCGGGATTGACAGAAGATGCCGAAAATGGTAGTATAGCTTGCTAAATGAACGAATGACAGGAGAGAGACAGAATGCCTGCTTGCTTTACATCCGAATCCGTGACCGGGGGACACCCGGACAAGCTGTGCGACAAGACCGCCGACGCCATTTTGGACGCCATCCTCGCCCAGGACCCGGCGGCCCGCGTGGCCTGCGAGGTCTTCGCCAACACCAACCATATGCACATCATGGGGGAGATCACCAGCTCCGCCCATGTGGACTATGAGGCCATCGCCCGCCGGGTGATCCGGGAGACCGGGTATACCGAGCATGGCCGCGGCTTCGACTGCGACACCGCCGTCATCCACGTGGACTTGAACCATCAGTCCCCGGACATCGCCATGGGCGTGGACAACGCCGACCCCCTGGAGATCGGCGCCGGGGACCAGGGCATGATGTTCGGCTACGCCTGCCGGGAGACGGAGTACTATATGCCCCTGCCCATCGAGCTTTCGCATCGCCTGACCCGGCGGCTGGAGACCCTGCGCAATGACGGCACGCTGCCGTTTTTGCTGCCCGACGGCAAATCCCAGGTGACGGTGGAGTATAAGGACAACGCGCCCAGCCGCATTTTGGCCGTGGTCCTGTCCTCCCAGCATAAGGAGTGCATCGACATCGAGACCTTGCGGGAAATCCTCAAGGAGCAGGTGATCCTGCCCGCCCTGCCCAAGCACATGCTGGGGGACTGGACGAAGTTCTTCATCAATCCCACCGGCCGATTCGTGGTGGGCGGCCCCGCGGGAGACACCGGGCTCACCGGCCGCAAGATTATCGTGGATACCTACGGCGGCTATGCTCGTCACGGCGGCGGCGCCTTCTCCGGCAAGGACCCCACCAAGGTGGACCGCACCGGCGCCTACATGGCCCGGTATCTGGCAAAGAACATCGTGGCCGGGGGCTATATGGACCGCTGCGAGGTCCAGCTCTCCTACGCCATCGGCGTGTCCCGGCCCACCAGCATCCGCATCGAGGATTTCGGCACCGCCCATATCAACGACGTTGGTGCGCTGAAGGACCACATCATGGAGACGGTGGACCTGAGGCCCATGGCCATCATCAATCGGTTCGGGCTTCGTCGGCCCATCTACTCCAAATTGGCCGCCTATGGGCACTTCGGCGAAAACGCCAAGGATATGCCTTGGGAACGGCTGGATCTTTCCCTGTGAAATATTGAAACGATATAAAAAGGAGCCGCATTCGAACGGCTCCTTTTAGCATGTGCGGGATTGTCGATCAGCCCAGCAGCTTCTCAAGGGCAGCGATCTTCACGCAGACGCAGAAGATCTCCATGGCCTTCTTCAAATCTTCCAGAGGCGGATAAGAGGGCGCGATGCGCAGGTTGCTGTCGTCGGGATCCTTGCCGTAGGGATAGGTGGCGCCCACATTGGTCATCACAAGGCCAGCCTCCTTGGCCAGGGTGAAGATCCGCTTGGCGGTGCCGGGCATGGCATAAAAGCTGACGAAATAACCGCCCTTGGGACGGCGCCAGTTGGCGATCTCAAGGGGAGCGATCTGCTTGTCCAGGGCGTCCAGCACAGCGGTGAACTTGGGCCCCAGCACGCCCGCGTGCTTTTTCATGAGCTCCAGGGTGTTGGCCTTGTTCTTCAGGTACTTTACGTGCCGGAGCTGATTCACCTTGTCGTAGCTGATGATCTGCGCGGTGAGGATCTTCTTGATGTGCGCTACGTTGGCAACGCTGCATGCCATGCAGGAAATGCCGGCGCCGGGGTAGGTGACCTTGCTGGTGGAAGCAAATTCATAGAACATATCCTCTGTGCCTGCAGCGGCGGCTAGGGAGAGGACGTCGGGGAAGGGCACATAGTCGCCGATGACCTCATGAATGCAGTAGGCGTTGTCCCACATGATGGTGAAGTCGGGGGCGGCGGGTTTGAGGTGGATGAACCGATCGATGGTCTCAGGGGAGTAGATGATGCCGTCGGGGTTGGAGTACTTGGGCACGCACCAGATACCCTTCACGGCGGGGTCTTTCACAGCCTCTTCCACCACATCCATATCGGGACCGAATTCGGTCATGGGCACATAGATGAGCTCCATGCCAAAGGTGGCGCTGACGGTGAAGTGACGGTCGTAGCCGGGGGCAGGGCAAAGGAATTTGACTTTGTCCAGCTTGGCCCAAGGGACGGGAGAATGGAGCAGACCATGGGTGTACGCCTTGCTGATGAGGTCGAACATCAACTGAAGCGATGCACTGCCACCAACGATGATCTTCTCAGGCACGGTGTCCAAGATGTCGGCAAACAATGCCCGAGCGCTGGGGATGCCCAACAGCTCGCCATAGTTGCGCACATCCAAATTGCCATCGTAGCAATCTTCGCTCTTCGAGAGGACGGTCAGCATATCGCTGATGATGTCCAACTGCTGGGAAGAGGGCTTGCCGCGGGCCATGTTCAGGCTGAGGCCTTTCGCTTTGATCTGGGCATATTGCTCCTGCAACGCCTTCAGTTCCGCAAGCTGTTCGTCCTTGGTCATGGATGCATAGGGTTTCATGAGTGCCTCCTTACAAATAATGAGTGATTGTGGATACCGTGGAAACTGTGGATGACTTGGATAACCTTGTTTTACAGAGAAACCGTGGTGCCTGCCGTACCGTTCAGGGCGTCCACTGCCTTCTCCAGGGAGGTGATGATGCACAGACGACCGGGTTTTGACTGGGCAAACTTCATGGCAGCCTCCACCTTGGGCAGCATGGAGCCAGGAGCGAACTCGCCTGCGGCAATGTACTTCTGTGCATCTTCCACGCTGAGCTGTGCCAGATCTTGTTGGTCGGGCTTCTTATAGTGGATGGAAACATTTTCCACAGCGGTGAGGATGACCAGCGCGTCGGCGTCAAGATCCTCGGCCAGTTTTTCGCTGGCCAGATCCTTATCGATGACCGCGGCGGTACCCGTCAGAGTGCCGTCGTCATTCCTGACCACGGGAATGCCGCCGCCGCCCACGGTGACCACCACGAACCCGGCGCTTTCAAGGGCCTTCACGGCGTCCAGCTCCACGATCTCCACTGGGAGGGGGGAAGCAACCACCCGGCGATAGCCGCGGCCGGCGTCCTCCTTCATGGTGTAGCCTTTCTCAGCGGCGATCTTTTCCGCCTCCTCCCGGGAGTAGAAAGGACCGATGGGCTTGCTGGGGTTCTGGAACTTGGGATCGTTCTTATCCACCACCACCTGGGTCACCAGGGTGACGACCTGCTTGTCGATTTCGCGCTGCCGCAGGATCTTAGAAAGACCCTGCTGGATATGGTAGCCGATGTACCCCTGGCTCATGGCGCCGCACACGTCAAAGGGCATGGCGGGCGTCACGTTGGAGGCTGATTCGTTCTGCAGCACGATCCGGCCTACCTGGGGACCATTGCCGTGAGCGATGACCACATCGTATCCGGCTTCGATGATGTCGGCGATGTAGGCCGAGGTCTTTTCAACAACTTCCAGCTGGGATTCGGCCGTGGCCGGTTTTCCCGCTTCCTGGAGCGCATTCCCGCCCAGGGCGATCACAATTCTTTTCATATGCTTCCTTTCTGATCTGCAAGATTTGTTTCATTTCTTGCTACATTATAGTGCAGGAATATGACCCCTGTCAACTTGACACAAGCAAATAATCTCCTACGCCTTGTGCTCGAAAAGGTTGATACAGATATAAATCTGTGATACAATATCAGTCATGATTTCAGGAGGAATAGCATGAAAGACCCGAATTTCGATATTGCTTTTTCTGTTGGGCGGTTTTCATTCTACTGGTACGCCATTCTGATGGCTTTGGGCATGGCGGTTGCGTTGATGATCTCCGACCGTCGTGCCAAGGGCAGGGACATACCCAAGGATATCGCTTTAGACTTGTGTATACTGGGGCTGCCTTTCGGTTTGTTGGGAGCAAGATCGTTTGCCTGCATTTCCGGAGCGGTGGCGTGGAAGGACTTTTTTGAATTGTCCAAGTCTGGCCTGTCCTTTTTCGGAGGGATAATGGCCGCATCGGCAGCCATTCTCGTATATTTGAGGCTTAAGAAGGTTCCGGCTGGGGAGATGATGGATATAGCGGCTCCGGGCGTTTTTGCGGGCATCGGCATCAAGGTATGGGGCGATTTCTTCAACCGCATCCATTACGGACCCCTTGTGGAAAAAGCGAGTCACAAATGGTTCCCACTGGCCACCTTTGGAAATGATCTCAAGATACATTATGCCGCCTTTTTCTATGAATTTTTGCTCTGTGTCGTTTTGATCGTCGTATATTATGCCCTGCTGTCCAAAAAGGTGCAGCGAAAAGCGGACCGCTTCCTGCTGATGACCCTTGGCTTTTGCTTGGGCCGATTCGGTATCGACAGCATCCGCCAAGATCTGGTCATGGCTGGGCCTCTGGCCTTTGACCAGCTTTGCGAGATCGCGCTCGCGGCGCTATGTCTGATAATGCTTCTGCTGAAACTGCCGAAATCGGCAGAAAAGGCAGGAACCGATCCCATAGATACCCAAGTAGAGCAAGCGCCAGATCAGATTGATCTATCGGAGGGGGCATCGGCAGCAATGCCGGAAGAGCCTGCCGACGGATCTTCAGAAGAGGCCGTGGCTGATCGAACCCTCGATGCGGAACCCAAGACAGAGGACGACTCTATTGCTGAGTCCAAAGAGGCGTCAGACTTCTCCGGTCTGCAATAATATGCTTATGGTGAATCCATATCCAAAAGCAATACGATACCTTGCGGGTGGAATGCTCTTTGTGGCTTTTCTGCTGAACGGCTGTGTCAGGCAGGAAGCCTGGCTTACGTATTCCGTTCCCGAGACGCAGCCACCCACACCCACACCGATGCAGACCCCGGTATCGACCATGGAGCCCATCCCTTTGAGCGTGGAACCCGTCTTGGGGGAGGATTTTTTTACGGATCGCAAAGGGATACCCATACTGGATAAGGATTCTCATTATTTTACCTACTACATTTCCTTCTCTGATCTGCGCATTTATGAGGAAAAAGGGTATACCTATATGGATGGCGTTTGCACCAATTCCTTTGACGGCACACTGACCGGAGAAGCCCGTATTTGCTTCTATGACAAGGATGAGAAATTGGTGGGGTATGGCTCCATCCATACCGCGGAGGGCGACTTGACGTTATCCGTGGGAAACAACCGCATCTATGCGGAGATCCTGTCGGAAGTGGATGTCCAACAGCTGGAATGTCGGATAGAGCAGGTTTCCGCCTTCAATCCGGTCTGACTTTTCCTTCGGTAAACAATGCGTGAATTCCATATAAAGCGCCTTTACAGCGCTTTTTTACTGTTTTAAACTAAAATTCGTATTTTGGTATAGAAGGACAGAAGGACCATGGAGACGGCTGAAAAGATTTGCAAGCGATTTCACAGCTATTTGCTTACCGGAGAATACACCGGAAGGGTCACAGGCATAACCGGGGACAAGCTGGAAATAGAAACGGCTTTTGGTATCGTCTGCGTGCTGAATGCGGGAGCTTTGCAGCCCTTTTCCTGCCTGGTGAGCGGCATCCAACCTTTTACGGCCATGAACTTTCAACAGGGGATGGACGTGCTGCTGGACAAGAAAGGCATCGACATCCCGGACGCAGATTTCTCCGTTGACGTTACGTTGGCGGAGGATGTGGATCTGTCTATCGAGTGCATGGTCAACCTGTTTTTGCCCGTGGACATCTCCATTCGCGCCCGCTATCTCCATAGGATCGTGGAGCAATATTCGGCCAACGAGGATCTTTCCCTGCTTATCATTGCCCCGGACAGCATTCCTGATCTGCAGCGGATGCGGGCGGCCATGCAGGATCTTTCACAAGCATTTTTCGAGCAGGATCTGGAGCATATCCAACAGGCTGCCGCCAGCTGCTCGGGCTTTGGCAGTGGGATCGTGCCGGCCTCCGATGCCTTGCTGTGCGGGTACATGGCATGCTTTTCCTGCCTGTCCTATGCGTTGGGACGGAGCCGGGATACAGTGCTCAGCATGACCCGTGCCGCTGCCGCCGGTGGTACGTCCAATACCAATGAACACGGGACCATTGCCTTGCTGCAGGCGGGGGAGGGCATTGTTCCGGAAGATGTTTTCCAGTTGCTTCGCACTCTTTTTTCCGATATTCCTTACACCTCCCTTTCCGCCTGGGGGAATCGGACGGCAAAGGGAGCAAACGGTGTGAACCTGTTGGTGGGTATCAGCATGGCTCTGCATGACCTGTATCTGAAGAATGCGTTGTGATGCGTCTTCTCCCTTGTGAAATCGTAGCGCCTGTGGTACACTGTCACCATGAGGGCGCTACTTTTGCATGGGACTCTGCATTTCGGGGATCCTATATGATGATGCGGTGCCTAAGTCCTGGAAGAACAGGTAAATATATGAGAAATGATGGTTTCAAACGAATACTTGCATTGCTGCTGGCCCTGTCGCTGCTGGTTATGTCCGCTTGCAGCCAAGTGAATCAGTTGTTGACGAAAACGCCGGAAAACGCGCTCATCATCAACGAGGTGGTCTCCAGCAACCAGTTGAGCTTGCAGGATGAGGTCTATGGCAGCCCGGATTGGATAGAGCTATATAACGACTCCGATAAAAGCATATCTTTGAAAACCTATTATATCACCGACAATGTGGAAGCCCCTCAAAAGTCTTGTCAATTGCCGGACGTGGAGCTGGGCCCCGGTGAATTCTTTCTTTTGTACGCCAATAAAAAAGGCGGGGCCAACAGCCTTGGCTTTTCCCTGAAAAAATCGGGGGAGACTCTGACGATCCTGGACGCGCATATGGAGGAGGTCTCATCCCTGATCGTACCGGCTTTAATTCGCGACGTATCCTATGCCAGACGCTCTGACGGTTCATACGGATTCTGCGATTTGCCCACGCCGGGAGCGGCCAATGAAGGAAACATCTTCGACAGCATGCCTCTTACATCTCAGCTAATGAAAGAGCCGGAGGAAGTGGTGGAGGAGATCCCTCGCTCCCCGGATATATTCATCACAGAAGTGGTTTCCAAAAACAGTGGCTCTCTCGTCGCTGACGGTTGTGACGGATGCACGGAATGGGTGGAGCTGTTCAACCCCAACGAAATCCCTGTGTCCCTAAGCGGATTCACCTTGACTGACGATATGTCAGAGGTAGAGAAACACAACTTTCCGGATCGCGAACTGGCTCCCGGTCAATATTTGATCGTCTGTTGCGGACGAAAGGGCTGCTCCGTGGAGGAGCATGTTCGGATCGATATCGGGCTGTCCGCCCAGGGTGAGGAGCTGTTTTTGTTCGACAATAACGGCTATGATTTGGATCATGTCGCTTTTCCAGCACTGTCCTCGGATGTTTCCTGGGCCAAGCGAACGGATGGTTCCTGGGGCTACTGTCTCTTGCCCACGCCCGGTTCGGTCCCAAAGGATACGGACATACTCTCCACGATTTCCAATGAGTCTCCGCAACCTATGGTTATGGACGATCCGTTCCACACCGTACACATCCATGAGGCCCTGTACCGGAATGCTCGCAGCATCATGGACGAGGATGGAGACAGATCCGACTTTGTGGAGCTGTTCAACGGTGGCGAAACCGTCGTCGATCTCAGCGGCTGGTATCTCAGCGACACACAGGAAAAACTGACAAAATGGGCTTTTCCCAACGTGACCATAGGCCCGGGAGAGTACCTTCTTGTCTTCCTGTCCGGTAAAGACAGGAAAGGTGATGAGCTTCATGCTTCCTTCGCTCTCCACGCCGGAGAGACCTTGGTGCTTTATAATAGCATCACGTTGCGCTACGATGCCCTGTTGATTCCGGAGACGGAGGAAAACGTGTCCATCGGTCGAAATGAAAGGGGAGAAACCGTGTTTTACAGCCATCCGACGCCGCTGGAAGAAAACGGGAGCCCTCTGCTCACAGGCAAATGACATCAACCCTGCGGCCAAAAGCTCGAAGAAATCTTCGAGCTTTTTTCTTTCGGGAGAAAGAAAAGGGAAGGATCAGGGCAGGCTGTACCTATGGACCTGTTCATCATTTTCGGTATTGGAGCCGCATGTTCCGCAGTTTCGGAAATTTTTTGGAAGGGCAGGACCCGCTGGTCCGTCACCATTTGGGGCGGCGCGGGGATGCTGCTTTTGAGGCGTATCCTGTTGCGCTTTTCCGATACAAATCGTGCTTTGCTGTGCCTTGCCGGAGCGCTGCTGCTCTTCGTGTTGCGGATGACGCTGCACATACTGCAACGGCTGCACAAATCAAATGATGGAAGAATCCTCATAGATTTGCCGAGTTTATCCTACGGGCTATATCGATTCTTCCTCATCGCTCCCGCATACGCCATCATCGAGTATCTGGAAAACTGGTTCCGTACATAAATCACAGAATTATGTCTTGTTTGACAAGGAGTAACATGATATACTATAACGGAATATGAAAGGAAGGTCTGTATGCGGATTTTAGGGATAGACCCTGGATACGCCCTGCTGGGTTATGGCGTCATCGATACCGATGGGCGCTCTTCCACCGTCGTTGATTACGGGGTGGTGGAGACCAAGGCTGGGGTCCCCTTTCCCGAGAGACTGCAGCGGCTGTATGACGGGGTTTCCCAATTGGTGGAAATATACAGACCTGATTGTGCTGTGTTTGAAGAGCTCTTTTTCTATCACAACATTTCCACCGCCATTTCTGTGGGCGCCGGTCGGGGCGTGGCTATTCTGGCCGCGCAACAGAAGGGATTGCCTCTCTATGAGTACACACCCATGGAGATAAAGCTGGCGGTCACTGCCAACGGTCATGCGGATAAAAGTCAGGTGCAGCACATGGTAAAGCTTCTTTTGAATCTCAAGGCCGTGCCCAAACCCGATGATGCCGCGGACGCTCTGGCCGCCGCGCTGTGCCACAGCTCCACAGCGTCGCCGGCCGCTGAAGAATTTCGGATCCGATAACAGGAGGATAAGATGTACGCCTATATTCGCGGGGTCGTTTCGGATATCTCTCAGGACCGCGTCGTGCTGGAAGCGGCCGGCGTAGGGTACGAACTATATGCAGGCCGCAAAACACTGGATAAAATGATCCTGGGGGAGGAGGCCAAGCTCTTAACCCATCTGCATTTGGCGGAAGGGATCCAAGCACTCTATGGCTTTTATACCGAAGAGGAACGGGAGATGTTCCGCCGTCTGATCGGCATATCCCGGGTGGGGCCTAAGCTGGCTGTCAGCGTGTTGTCCGTCATGGAACCTTCGGATGTGATATCTGCCGTGGTCACGGATAACCCAACGGCCTTCGATCCTGTCCAGGGCATGGGCCGCAAGATGGCGCAGCGAGTCATCCTGGAGTTGAAGGAGCAGGTCAAGGATGCGCCTCTGGCTGGTGGGAAACTGGGGCAAACCATACAGGTCAACGTGGCCGAAAACATTCGCTCGGAAGCCGTCCAGGCGTTGGTTGCCCTGGGGTACGACGGACTCACCGCTTCACGGGCCGTATCGGCGGTGGAGGAAGCCAAAAATGTGGAGGAACTCATCACGAAAGCCCTGCGCAAGCTGGCAAGATAGGGAAGCAAGATGAAAGAAGACGATCGCATCATCACCTCCTCCCTACGGGAAGAGGATATCAAGAACGATTACAGCCTCCGGCCCAAGTTCCTGAACGAGTACATCGGCCAGGATGAGGCGAAGGAGCATATTTCCATCTATATTTCCGCCGCAAAAAACAGAGGCGAATCCCTGGACCATGCTTTGCTATACGGCCCGCCGGGACTTGGCAAGACCACTCTGGCAGGGATCATCGCCAACGAAATGGGTGTAAACCTGAGAGTGACCAGCGGACCTGCCATCAGTCACGCGGGAGATCTGGCCGCCATTTTGACCAATTTGGCGCCCGGAGACGTGCTGTTTATTGACGAGATACACCGTCTGAACCCGGCTGTGGAGGAGGTCCTCTACCCAGCTATGGAGGATTATGCCTTGGATATCGTCATCGGGAAAGGACCGGGGGCGAGGAGCATCCGCCTGGACCTTCCCAAGTTCACGCTGATCGGCGCCACCACGCGACTGGGCATGCTGAGCTCTCCATTGCGCGACCGCTTCGGCATCAAGGAGCAGCTGCAGCTTTATTCACCGGAGCAGCTGAAGGAGATCACTGTCCGCAGCGCCCAGATATTGGGCAGCGACATCGACGAGGAGGGGGCTTTGGAGATCGCTTCACGGTCTCGGGGCACGCCCCGTATCGCCAATCGGCTGTTGCGTCGGGTCCGAGATTATGCTCAGGTCAAAGGCACCGGTCGTGTGGACCTTACGACTGCCCAGCGGGGTCTCCATATGCTGGCTATAGATGAATTGGGCCTCGACGCGGTGGACCGTCGGATGCTCATCGCCATGATCACCATTTTCAAGGGCGGCCCGGTAGGTCTCGATACTATCGCCGCTTACACCGGCGAGGATGCGGGCACCATCGAAGATGTGTATGAGCCTTATCTGCTGAAGCTGGGCTTCCTTGCCAGGACCAACCGTGGTCGGATCGTTTTGCCAGATGCATACGCGCATTTGGACTATCCCGTTCCCGAGTCGGTTGTTGCGCCACAACAGCTAAAATTGGAGGTATGAATACCCATGTTTAATAAAAAGAATAAACTCATCGAACAACAGAACAGGACCATTGCAGATCTGAATGAGAAGCTGCTTTCCCAGCAACAGCAGTTGGACATGGTCAAGGCCCAGTTGGAAGCCTATCGGCAGCGGGAGTTTGCCATTTCCCGTGCCCTGACCGACGCCGCCGAAACGGCAAACCGCATTGTTATCGACGCGCAGAAGGAGAGCGACGATATTCATGATTCCGCTCAGCAGGAATACATAGCCTCTCAAAAAAAAGGCGAAGCTGTGCTCCAGTCCGCCTATGAGAAGTCCCGGGATATCATCAAGAACGCGGAGAAAACCAGCGAAGAAAAGATCAAAAACACTGACGATGCCATTAGTGCCTATGTGTCTTTGCTGAACCAATTCAACGAAGCCATGAAAGAACAGGCCCGTCAGGCAGAGGAGAATGCAAAGAAGATCTCGGATTATTACTGCCGCTTGACCAACGCTCTACCGGAGCTTTTTTCGGAGGTCCCTCAGTTCAGCGATACGGCGGTGGATAACCCGGTACAGCTGCTTGATCCCGAGGGGGATCCGGCGCGGCTCATGCGCAACATTTATGCCATACAGAACCGTTATCTGCCCCATGAGGACATTCCCGATCGGACCAGCGTCCCGGAGGAAGCGGGCCCGGATGAGATAAACAAGCCTTTGGAACAGGAAACCGATCCGGAAGAAAAAAACTTGCCGCAGTTCGATGCTGAGGAGGCAGAGGTGGTCAAAGTATCCGATATCGTTTCGGAGGAGGTGGGCACCATCAATACGGAGGAGCTCATCGCCCAGACTGCTTCTCTGGACAGTAATCCATTGAACCAGGCGGAATAACGCGGACATTTGCCCGCTTTTCATACAGAATTAAAAGGAGGAAAAACATATGGCAAAAAAGACTGTGGAAGACATTCAGGTCGCTGGCAAGCGCGTACTGTGCAGGGTGGACTTCAACGTGCCCCTGACGGAGGACATGAAGGTAGCGGATGACAAGCGCATCGTAGCCGCTATGCCCACCATCCGGTATCTGCTGGACCATAATGCGAAGGTGATCCTTTGCTCCCATTTGGGCCGTCCCAAGGGCAAGGTGGACATGAAATATACCCTGGCGCCCGTAGCCGCTCGGCTGCAGGAGCTTTTGCCCGAAGTGCGGGTGCAGTTCGCTTCCGACACGGTGGGGGAGAGCGCCCAAAAGTGCGTGGCCGACATGAAGGACGGAGAGATCGTTCTACTGGAGAACACCCGCTTCCAAAAGGAGGAGGAGGCCAACGATCCCGAGTTCTCCCGGAAGCTGGCTGACCTCGCCGACATCTTCGTCTCCGACGCTTTCGGTACCGTTCATCGGGCCCATGCGTCCACCGCTGGCGTGGCCGCGTATCTGCCCGCCGTGGCCGGGTTCCTGATCGGAAAGGAATTGGGCGTCATGGGCGAAGCCCTCAACAACCCGCAACGCCCCTTCGTGGCGATCCTGGGTGGCGCGAAAGTCTCCGATAAGATCGGCGTCATCAAGAACCTGCTGGAGAAGTGCGACACGCTCCTGATCGGCGGCGGCATGGCCTATACCTTCTACAAGGCCATGGGCTATGAGATCGGCAACTCCCTGCTGGATGAGAAGAGCATCGATCTGGCTAAGGAGCTGATGGCGGATGCTAAGGCCAAGGGCGTGGATCTGATGCTGCCTGTGGACACCGTGGTAGCCACCGCTTTCGCTGCGGATGCTGAGTACAAGACCGTTCCCGCCGACGCCATCCCCGCCGGCTGGATGGGCATGGACATCGGCGAGGAGACCCGTGCCAAGTACGCTGAAGTCATCAAGACCGCCAAGACCGTCATCTGGAACGGGCCCATGGGCGTGTTCGAGTTCCCCAACTTCGCAAAGGGCACGTCGGCTGTGGCTGAAGCCTGCGCTGCATGCGAAGGAACCACCATCATTGGCGGCGGCGACTCCGCATCCGCGGTAAAGAAGTTGGGCTATGCCAAGAAGATGACCCACATTTCCACCGGCGGCGGCGCCTCGTTGGAGTTCCTGGAGGGCAAGGTGCTGCCCGGCGTAGCCGTTCTCAACGATAAATAAGGGAGGTAAATAATCATGCGTAAACCCATCATTGCCGGTAACTGGAAGATGAACAAGACCCCCGAGGAAGCTAAGGCTCTGGTCACCGATCTCATCCCCCTGGTGAAGGATGCCAAATGCGACGTGGTCGTCTGCCCACCTTTTGTAGATCTTTGCCCAGTGCATAAGCTCATTGAAGGCACCAACATCCATTTGGGCTGCCAGAACATCCATTGGGCCGAAAGCGGCGCCTATACCGGTGAAATCTCCCCCAAGATGCTCCTGGCTCTGGGTGTGGAATATGCCATCATCGGCCACAGCGAGCGTCGGGCCTACTTCGGCGAGACCGATGAGGGCGTGAACAAGCGGGCCAAAGCCGCTCTCGCCAACGGAATCACCCCCATCATCTGCGTGGGCGAGACGCTGGAGCAGCGGGAAGCGGGCGTCACAGAGACATTCGTCTCCGGACAGACCACAGCCGCTTTTGAAGGCATCCCCGCGGAGGACGCCGTGAAGGTTGTCATCGCCTATGAGCCCATCTGGGCCATTGGCACCGGCAAGACCGCTACGAAAGAGGATGCCAACGCCACCATCGCCGTGGTCCGTCGGACCATTGCGGGCATCTACGGTGAAGAGGTTGCCCAGCAGGTGCGTATCCAGTACGGCGGCTCCATGAAATCTTCCAACGCCAAGGAACTCATGAGCATGCCCGAGATCGACGGCGGCCTCATCGGCGGCGCTTCCCTGAAGGCAGTGGATTTCGCGGGTGTGGTGAACTACTGATGAAGCCCATGACCGCATTGATCATCCTGGATGGCTTCGGCTACCGGGAGGAGAAGGAATACAACGCCATACTGACCGACGGCGCGGTCCACTTCATGCATCTGTGGAACACCTGTCCCCACACCCTGTTGGGGGCAAGCGGTATGGACGTGGGCCTGCCCCGGGGCCAGATGGGCAACAGTGAGGTAGGCCATCTGAACATTGGCGCGGGACGCATCGTGTATCAGGAGCTGACCAGGATCACCAAGGCCATCGAGGACGGGGATTTCTTTGAGAATCCGGCTTTCTTGAAGGCGGTTGAAAACTGCAAAGCCCATGATTCCGATTTGCACCTCTTCGGCCTTTGCTCCGACGGCGGTGTTCATAGCCACCTGGAGCATCTTTATGCCCTGGTGGAGCTGGCTAAGCGCAACGGCCTCACCAAGGTGTTTATCCATTGCTTCATGGATGGTCGGGATACACCGCCCAAGAGCGGCAAAGGATATCTGGAGACCTTGGAAGCGAAGCTCGCCGAGATCGGCGTAGGCAAGATCGCCACTGTCTCCGGCCGGTACTACGCCATGGATCGGGACAACCGCTTCGAACGGGTCCAGCAGGCCTATGCGGCCCTGACCTACGGCGAGGGGTTCACCGCACCCACGGGCCACGATGCCATGCAGCTGAGCTATGACAGGGGCGACGCGGACGAGTTCGTCAAGCCCACGGTCATCATGGAGGATGGCAGGCCCGTGGCCACCGTGAAACCTAACGACAGCGTCATCTTCTTCAACTTCCGCCCTGACAGGGCCCGGGAGATCACCCGCGCCTTCATCTTTGAGGATTTCGACGGATTTGAGCGCCGGAATGGTTTCTTCCCGCTGACCTATGTGTCCATGACCCAGTATGACAAGACCTTCGAGGATAAGCTCACCGTGGCGTTCAAGCCTCAGACGTTGAACAACACATTGGGACAATATCTGGCCGCCAACGGCAAGACCCAGCTCCGCATCGCGGAGACGGAGAAATACGCTCATGTGACCTTCTTCTTCAACGGCGGGGTGGAGGCGCCCAATCCTCTGGAAGATCGGTGCCTGATCCCCTCGCCCAAGGTGCCTACCTACGATCTCCAGCCTGAGATGAGTGCATATCTTGTTGCCGATGAAGTGGTGAAACAGATCGAGAGCGGCAAGTACGACGTGATGATCCTGAACTTCGCCAACCCGGACATGGTGGGTCACACCGGTGTCATGGAAGCGGCCGTGAAGGCGGTCCATGCCGTGGACGAGTGTTTGGATAAAGTGGTCACCGCCATCCTGAAGAGCGGCGGCCGTTGTCTCATCACTGCGGACCACGGCAACTGCGAGTACATGTGGGATTATGCCGAGAACGCGCCCTTTACCGCCCACACCACCAACCCCGTGCCCTGCGTCTATGTGGACGCGGCGGAAAAGGACGTGGAGCTGCGGGAAGGCGGACGCCTCAGCGACCTTGCGCCAACGCTCCTCGATATGCTGGGGCTCGAGAAGCCTGTCGAAATGACCGGTTCCACGCTGTTTGTCGGCTAAAAAAGTGCCTAAAAGGGGTGAATATCACCCTTGCAAACCGCGAAACAAGGTGGTATAATACCAACCGCAGTCAATTTGGGAGGAAGTTATATGAGTCTTGCTATTGAAATCGTTCTTGTTCTCGTGTCTGTCTTGCTGATCGTGGCCGTGCTGATGCAGAAGAGCAAGTCCGCCGGTTTGGGCTCCGCCTATGGCAGTGATACCGAGACCTTCGGTTTGAAGGGTCGGGAGGCAAAGAAGGATCTTCAGCTCAAGAAGATCACTTTGGTTTGTGCTGGTATCATCGCTGTGCTGGCGCTGGTGCTCATGTGCCTCGGCTAAGAAAAGCTGTATGAAAGGCGGTACAGCGACTCTTCGTTGTACCGCTTTTTGTTTGGGAGGGTGAAAGGTTGGAATGCCCGTTCATAAGGGAATAAAAGTGGTCGCCGTCAATCGGAAGGCCCGCCATGACTATTTTATCGAAGATACCTTGGAATGCGGCATCGCGCTCAAGGGTACCGAGGTGAAGTCTGTTCGCAAGGGTTCCCTGAACCTGAAGGACGGGTATGCCATGGTGAAGAACGGTCAGCTTCAACTCATTGGCGTCCACATAAGCCCCTATGAGCAGGGTAATATCTTCAACCACGATCCCTTCCGCACCAGAACGCTCTTGGCTCACAAGCGGGAGATCGCCAAGCTTTACGGTAAACAGCAGGCTGAAGGATACAGCCTCGTCCCCTTGTCCGTATACTTCAAGGACGGCAAGGTGAAGGTGGAACTGGCGCTGGCCAAAGGCAAGAAGCTATACGACAAGCGCCACGATATCGCTGAACGGGATGCCGATCGGGAGATGGATCGGCGCATGAAGGATTACAAAGTGCGGTAAACTATCCCATGGGGGTGAAATGGTTTCGACGGGGATAGTGAGGGCCGGATAAGCGAGCCGAAGCCCCGAGCTTCGTTAAAAGCGGGAAAACTGTTAAATATAACAGACAACTACAACGCACTTCCTGTCGCTGCCTAAGCGCGCGACAGCGTCCGCCTGAGAAGACCTATCGTCTCAGATACGGGCGTCATTCAGGATAGGGAACGAACCCGGGTAAGCTTTGCCCCGGGCCGGACTTTATGAAGCTACCGGATCGGTGATCCCGCCGTTGGGAGCGCCGCCAGGGGAATACTTGTACGACGGCTACGCTCGTAGAAAGTTGGGTCATCATGTCTTCGGACGGGAGTTCGACTCTCCCCACCTCCACCACAAACAAAAGCACCGCCTCCGAGTGGTGCTTTTGTTTGTACGGCGTCGGTGGGGAGAGGAGAACTGGTCAAAGTAGTGAATGAGGCCCCAGTGGGGCCTCAGAGCTGTGACCTGAGCGAGGCGCAGATGGGCCCGATAGGGCCGGATTCGGTAGTGAATCAAACCCCAGTGGGGCTTGAGAGCCGAATCCTGAGCGAGTCCGCAGACGAGTGTGTTCGACTCTCCCCACCAAATGCGGGTACTCAAGAAAGGTCAAAGACTTTTCCTTTACAGCCGACCCTTCGCAAGTCCATGAACACCCCATGCCATTTTCCTTGAATATACGTCAGAAAAATGATACTATGCTGCCAAAGGTTACATATATGGAAAAGGATTTCTATCTCCAGGACCCCTGCGGGGCTTCATCCCTGCCGTTCTGGAAAACCAACAGCATCACTATACCGGACGATATGTTGATCCTTCGGGAGGACGATCCGCGCCTTCAGTTGGCCTGTCAGATATACGTTGATACCAAGTATTTCAAGCTTATACATCGCTTGCGGGACACACATCCGCCTTGCCTGCCCGACGGCTTTCGTTTCATTCGTCCCAGCGAAAAGGATCTGTCCCGACATATCGCATCCTGCTACGATGCAGAACGAGCTTCAGAAGATGAGCTGTTCGCCTATGGTCAGCATCCCACCTATTCGCCTGATCTATGGCTGGCCATCCTGAATGAAACGACCGGCGAGATCGTCGCTTCGGGCATTGCTGAACAGGATGCGACCATCCGCGAAGGCGTTCTGGAGTGGATTCAGGTCTCCCCGGCCTATCGCCGCAGGGGATGGGGCAGGATCATCGTCTACGAGCTTTTATGGAGGCTAACGGATCAGGCCGACTTCGTGACGGTCTCGGGGAAGGTCAACGAGCGCACCGCCCCTCGCGCTCTATACGAACGGTGCGGCTTTGGGGAAGCCGTCATTTGGCATGTGCTCAAAAAGAGATAGATTCTCCGTGAATTGGCGGTTGTGCCCCATATATGGAGATCCAATCATCCTGAATATCCCATATCTTCCGATTTTTGCCGGAAAAATCGCATTCATATATTGAACAAAGTATGAACATATGATATGGTATAGGGCAAAGAACAAGAAAGGAGAAACGTTTATGCCCAGCCATAAAAGCCGGATGATCGGCTGCCTTTTGGGCGGCGCCATCGGGGATGCCATGGGCTATCCCGTGGAGTTCATGCGCTTTGCCGAGATCGTGCGTTACTTTGGCGGCGCGGGCGTACGCGACCTTTCCTACAGCAACCTTGTCTCTGACGATACACAGATGACCCTCTTTACGGCTGAAGGCCTGCTCAATGCCCATAAGACCGGGAAATCTCCGGTAAAGTGTGTGTATCGGTCTTATCTTAGATGGTATTATACCCAGACCGGGAACAGAATGCCCAACGTCAAATACGAAGGTGGGCTGCTGAACGAGGCGAAGATCTTCGCCTCCCGGGCCCCCGGCACCACCTGTCTTTCCAGTCTGAGCTCCGGCAAGATGGGGACCCTGGCCCAACCCATCAATCACAGTCGCGGCTGTGGCGGCGTCATGCGTGTGGCGCCCTGCGCCGTGTTCCCGTACGCCTTCGACTTGGGCTGTCGGGTCGCAGCTATCACCCACGGCCATCCCGGGGGCTACATCTCGGCGGGCGCCTTCGCCCATCTGCTGCAAAAGCTGTATTATGGTCAATCCCTGCCGGATGCGGTTAATGATCTGATCGAAGAGCTGGACGAGATCGAGGACGCGGACAGCACCCGGAATGCCCTGCAGAAGGCGGTGGACGTAGCCGCAGAGGGTCGCCCCTGTGCGCCTACCGTCAAGGAATTGGGCGAGGGCTGGGTAGGGGAGGAAGCCCTGGCCATCGCCGTATACAGCGCGTTGAGTTTCCCAACGGACTTTGCACAGGCAGTGCGCCTTGCCGTGAATCATAACGGCGATTCCGATTCCACCGGCTCCATTTGCGGCAACATCATGGGCATGCTGCTGGGAGCTGGCGCCATCCCCGTGGAATGGCGGGATGGGGTGGAGATGTGCAACGTGATCCGCGCCTTTGCTGTGCGTTTGTCCGCCATTCCTCAGGAACCCTGAATCCGATCCGAACGATCAAAGAGCCTCCGGGAATGCTCCCGGAGGCTCTTCTCATATGTTCCTTATTCTGTGATACCCAGCCGCTTCTTCATGGTCTTTTCAACAGCGTTGAGGATGTTCTCATAGCCCGTGCAGCGGCACAGATGGCCGGAGAGGAGCTTCCTGAGCTCGTCCCGGGTATAGAGCTTGCCGCTCTCCAGAATCTCCACAGCGGACATGATGAAGCCCGGCGTGCAGAAGCCGCACTGGACCGCGGTTTCGTCGATGAAGGCCTGCTGGATGTCGGACAGCTCCCCGTTGGGGCCCATAAGCCCCTCCAGGGTCCTCACGTGCTTGCCACGGACCCAGACGGCAAGGTAGATGCAGGAATTGTAGCACTCCCCATCGATGATCACGTTGCAGGCGCCGCATTCGCCCACCTCACAGCCCTTCTTCACGGAGGTCAGGCGGAAATCGTTGCGGAGCATATCGGTGAGGGAGGCCCGGCAGTCCACCATGCAGGCCACGTCCTTGCCGTTCAGATTAAATTCGATGAGCCTGTATTGATCCTTCATTTTTATTCCCATTCCTTTCGTAGTAGTTTTGCCGGTTTCGCTTGCGAAATTGCTGCGCTGGTTCGCAGCAAAGGCACAAACTACAGTGTGATAAACCTCAGTTTATCACACCTCCACAGCGCTTGGTGGCTTCGATGAGGCACCACTTGGCCATCTCCACGGCGATATGCTGCCGGAAGGCCTTGGGCGCCCGCCAGG
>JAEEGF010352410.1_pt1 | contig 23929 bp, 15 predicted proteins | sample 9134171 | NCBI WGS metagenome assembly JAEEGF01 (sample SAMN16246542, study PRJNA631951) | gut metagenome | biome: gut microbiome; feature: rumen; material: AP-attached | host: Bos | place: Iran: Karaj | collected 2018-10
TGGAGGATTCGCTCAAGGACTGGCTGGGATACCGCCAGACCTTCTATGACGCTTATGCCGAAGAAGGTCGGAAGCTTTTCTGGAAGCAGATGGACGAGAGCCTGTACAGCCGTTACGGCCGTAAGATCGATGCGTGGTGGATGGATGCGAGCGAGCCGAACCTGCGCGACTGCCTGCCCAAGGATTATATGCAATGGTTGCTGACACCCACGGCTCTCGGTCCGGCGACGGAATACTACAATGCCTACGCCCTGGTCAACGCCGACGCCATCTATACCGGACAACGGAGTGTGGATCCGGACAAGCGCGTGTTCCTGCTGACCCGCAACGGGTTTGCAGGCCTGCAGCGCTATTCGACCGCTTCCTGGAGCGGGGATATCGGCACCTCCTGGACGGATATGAAGATGCAGGTCACAGCCGGACTGGGCTATTCGATGAGCGGTCTTCCCTTCTGGGGGATGGATATCGGCGGTTTCAGCGTGATGTCGAAATTCCAGGATCCGGCGAACCGCGACGAATGGCAAGAGCTCCAGGCCCGCTGGCACCAGTTCGGTGCATTCGTTCCGCTGTTCCGCGCCCACGGTCAATGGCCGCAGCGCGAACTGTGGAATATCGCGGACGAGGGCTCTCCGGCATTTGAGAGCATCCTGTATTACATGAAGCTGCGCTATCGCCTGATGCCTTACCTTTACTCTCTGGCCGGAGCGGTGCATTTCGACGATTACACGATGATGCGGGGCCTGCCGATGGATTTCCCGGATGACCCCGTCGCGCGTCAGGTAGCAGACCAATGGATGTTCGGGCCGGCGCTGATGCCCTGCCCGGTCTGCGAATACAAGGCCCGCAGCCGCGAAGTGTATTTCCCCTCCGGCGCTGGGTGCTGGTATGATTTCTATACGGAAAAGCCGGTCACAGGCGGGCAGAGGCTGTGCGTGGAGGCTCCTTACGGACGCATCCCGCTGTTTGTGCGGTCCGGGTCGATCCTGCCGCTGGGACCGGAGATGCAGTGGTCCGACGAGAAAGCGGCCGATCCGGTCGAACTGCGGATCTACCCCGGCGCTGACGCGGACTTCCGCCTTTACGAGGACGACGGCGTCAGCTATGCCTACGAAAAAGGAGATTATTCAGTCATCCCGATCCATTGGGACGACGCTTCCCGCACGCTTACGCTCGGCCCCCGGGAAGGCTCTTTCCCCGGCATGCTCCAAAGCCGGACCTTCAACGTCCGTCTGGCCGGCGCTTTCGTACCCGCCAGCCTGACCTACGAAGGCCAGACCGTTTCCTTGCGACTGTAAGTTTCTTTTACGCCTCGGTGTTCTTCTCATCCTGCCGCGTCAGGTTGCGGGTCAGGTACATGATGGCGACCAGGATCGCAAAGAGAATCAGCGTGCCGGTCAGGAAGGCGTAGGTGTCCATCTGCAGCAGGATGTAGCTGACGGCGTAGGCCAGCGCGACCAGGATGCCCAGCAACCAGGCTTTCCGGTCCCGCAGGATGCCCCGGAAGTACCCCAGCAGGGCCGCCGTCGTCATGACCGCGGAAAGCGCGTATGCGGCGGGGAATGCCATGAATTCCGAGAAGGACAGCACCAGCGCGTAAAACAGGACTAGCGATAGGCCGATGATGCCATATTGCACCAGGCTGATTTCCTTCTTCCCGACCAGTTCGACGGCCAGTCCGGCCACGAAGACCAGCAGGATGATGAGGATGCCGTATTTCACGGCCCGCTCGGTCTGGCGGTATTGCGTCACGGTCTGGAGCATCTTCACGCCGAAGGAGGTGTCGTCCGGCTTGCCCCGGTTGATCTGGGATACGACCCATTTCGCATCGAACCCGTCCTCGCGGACATCCCGTTCCGACGGGAGGAAATCGCCGGTAAAGGAAGGGTCGGGACAATCGGAACGGATGCTGACTTCCGTCATTTCCCCGTAAGGCTTGACCATCAGGTACTCCGATCCCTTCATCTTGAACGTCAGACGGAAGGGCAAGGCCGTCACGCCGTCCATCGCCCGCTTGTCCAGGGTCAGGACTTCCCGGACATGCGATTTTTCGTCCCGGACTCCGGCGCTGCCTTCGGTGAAGGTATAGGTCCGGCCGTCCAATTCGAGGTCCACGTTCCCTTCAATGCCTCGCAGGTCGCTGATTCCGAGCGTGATGGCGCATTCTGTGACCGTCAGGTCCGAGAGTTCCTTCGGCAGGATGAAACTGCCTTCGGCTACCACGTCGGAGCGATAAACCATGATGTCATAGATGGAACGGTGAAGTTTCTGCGTGGCGGCTGAGACGTCGTAACGGAGGGTCTTTGGATAAACGGTCCTTTTCAGGTGCTGGACGGTCTTCTTGCCCTCGGCGTCCGTTCCGGTCTGGTCATACCGGAATTCGATGGAAGGGCCGGCCAGGGTCTGGGCGTTGCCCCAGCTTTGGGAGACTTCGTGGCGGCAGTTGTCCGCATAGTTCTGGCGTTCCCGCACCTGGTTCTTGACCAGGGCCAGCGGTATCAGCATCAACAGGGCGATCGCCGCAACGACGGCGATCTTCAGGAAAAGGGATGAAGAGGGTTTCATACGGATAGGGAATGGACGGATTATACGCCCTTCAAATACCATACCCTCCGGCCCAGCCTAAGGCAGGAGATTGAGGAAGATGGTCAGGATGCCGGTGTTGATCAGGTCGGCGAACATCGCTCCGATGATGGGCACGATGATGAAGGGCACCGTCGCATAACGGTACTTGAAGCAGACCGCCGACATGTTGGCCATCGCATTGGGCGTCGCGCCCAGGCCGAAGCCGCAGAGGCCGCTCACCAGCACCGCCGCGTCGTAGTCCTTTCCCAGGACGGGGAAGGCCACCCAGCGCGCGTACAGGGCGATGAAGACCACCTGCGCGAGGAGGATGACGCAGAGCGGCAGCACCAGGCTGGCCAGTTCCCATAGTTTCAGCGTGGCCATCGCGATCCCGAGGAAGAGCGACAGGCAGATGTTGCCCAGAGAAATGATCTTGTCCATCCCCAGCACGTCCCGGCCCTTGCAGGCCCCCTCGCAGACATTGCGGATGATGCAGGCGACGATCAGCGAGCCGAAATAGGTCGGGAAGGTGATGCCCGTGCGGACCAGCAGCTTGCTCAGGCCCACGCCCAGCGCCATCGTAAGCACCAGGATGTAGACGGCCTTGGCATAGTCCCGGAAGGTCTTTTCCTCCGAACGTGCGTGTTTCTCCTTGTTGTCGGGCGAGGCCGTATTGATCTCCATCCCCGCGACGACGTCCGTCGAATGGGATTCCGGGGCCAGGTGATGGCGCCGGATGATGCGCTCCGCGATCGGGCCGCCGATCAGCGATCCGGCCACCAGGCCGAAGGTGGCGCAAGCCATCGTGATGGATGCGGCACCCTGCAGGCCCAGGTCTTCCAGCACGGGGGCGAATCCGCCCGAGGTCCCGTGGCCGCCGGTCATCGGGATCGAGCCGGCTGCCATGCCGACGAGCGGGTCCAGCCCCATTCCTTTGGCAATGCCCAGCGAAAGCAGGTTCTGCACGGCGATCAGGATGGCGACCAGGATGAGCATGACGACCAGGGGACGGCCGCCCTGCTTGAGGGAAAACAGGTTGGACTGGTAGCCCACGGAGGTGAAGAAGAGCATCATGCAGATATCCTTGATCGTCCCGTCGAAGCTGATGTCCGTCTGGAACCAGCCGTGACAGGCGAGGATCAGCAGGGAGACCAGCAGGCCCCCGGAGACGGGCGCGGGGATGCAGTAGCGCTTCAGGAAGGGGATGCTCTTCGTGAAGAAGAACCCCAGCAGCAGCGCCACGACGCCGACGCCGGCGGTCTGGAACAGGTCTAAGGATAGTTGATGCGGCATGGTCTTCAGCTTGAACCAGGGCAAAGATACGATTTTTTCCGTCAGGATTTTTGCTTATCTTGCGGTATCATCCTTTTTGACGCTTATGAGACGTTTCTTGCTCCCGTTCTTCCTGTTTGGCCTTTTGGCCGGCTGCGGCCGGGTGTCGCTGCCTTTCGACCCGGCGGAGGCCGTGGTCATCAACGAGGATTGTGACCTGATGGCGCATTGCTCCTGCTTCGTGCCCGGCGGTGCGGGGACGGTGTATTTCGCCTATTACCGGGATTCGACGCAGACCCTGGAGAATCCGGGCAAGACGACGATCACCCCGATCCTGGCGAAAGCGACGGGGCTGCGGGAAGGGCGTCCCGGGGAGGGGCTTTCCGTTTCGTTCGGGTCCATTGTCCGCCAGGAGATCATCCACACGGGGGAGAGCGTGGGCTCGTTCACCCAGAGTCCTGCGCGGGCGCCGTACGACCCCAATCTTTTGCTGCTGGGGGACACGCTGATGGTGTATTTCGTCGGCTGCGTCGACGGGATCGTGACGACCTGCGTGCGGCGTTATGACATCCGTTCGGATTGTTTCGCGGACGGGGTGGAGATCTGCACGCTGTCGTACGACGGCAAGACGCTGCCTTTCGATACGCGGAGCGTTTTCGATTTGTATGAGGCGCGGGGGATCGCCGCCACCTACAACAACGACCTGCTGATGTCGGGGGCTTTCGTCCCTTACAAGGGGGAATGGTATTGCGCGGTCGGCACGGCTTTCCAGCCGCGGTCCTGCCCGGTGGTCGTGAAGACCGTGGACGGGGTGCATTTCGATGCGGTGATGGTCTGTCCGGAGTTCCTGTACGGCTGCGCGGAGGCGTCGGTGGCGGTGTGGAAGGATGATTTCTATGTAGTGATGCGCAACAGCGGGGTGGAGCGCGGGGGCCGTGGCTGCTACGTGGCGCGTTACGACGCTTCGGGCCGCTGCCTCGTCGGGCCGGTCTATCTGTCGGAGGCGCAGTCCAAGCCGGCGATCGCCCTGCACAAGGGACGCATGTACCTGTTTTACAATGCGAATCCTTTCCTGCAGACGGATTGGGGCCTGGTGTCCCGCAGCCGCCTGCGGATTTCCGAGATCGACCGGGACTGCCGGATCCTGCGGAGTTGGGACATCACGGACCCGTACGGCATCCATTACCCGTATGTCCGGGAAATGGACGGCCGGCTCTGGATGTCTTTCACCGAGGACCGCAAGCAACTGGACATCGCCCAGACCCGCACCAACATCTCCTTCACGCCCGTCCGCCTGCCTCCGCCTTTTTCGAAATAGTTTCGTAACTTTGCCGGCGCTATGAAAATACTCTTTGTCGTCAACAATTACTATGCGTCCGGCAACGGTCTGTCCGCTTCGGCCCGGCGCACGGTCAAATATCTCCGCGAGGCCGGCCAGGAGATCCGCGTTCTTTCGGGCCGCAACCATGAGGCGGAGGAGCCCCAGCCGGACTATGTCCTGGGCGATTTCCATGTGCCGGTCTTTGACGGGCTTGTGCAATCCAACGGTTACAAGTTTGCCAAGACGGACATCTCCCTCATCGAAGAAGCCGTCAAATGGGCGGATGTCGTCCACCTCGAGGAGCCCTTCATCATCCAGATGGTGACGGCGCGCATTGCCAAGCGCCTGGGCGTCCCTTGCACGGGCACCTACCACCTGCATCCCGAAAACCTCTTCTGCTCGATCAACCTCGGCGACTGGAAGTTCTTGAACTACAATACGCTGCGCCTTTGGCGCGACACTGTGTTCAACTATTGCACCGACATCCAGTGCCCGACGGAGAACGTCCTCGAGCGCCTGCAGAAGTTTGGCTTCAAATCTCGCCTGCACCTGATTTCCAACGGCATCATTCCCGACCCTTCGATCCGCCCCAAGCGGCCCGAAAGGGATCCGGACGCCCCGTTCCTCGTCGCCTGCATCGGGCGTCTGGCCGTCGAAAAGGACCAGCCCACGCTGCTGGAGGCGATGAAATATTCCAAATACGCCCGCCGCATCCAGCTCTTCTTCGCGGGCCGGGGCCCGGAGGCGGACGCCATCAAGGAAAAGGCCCACGCCCTGTATGAGGAAGGGATTGTCGCCTATGACCCGATCTTCGAATTCCGCGACCGGGCCGGACTGCGGGAACTGGCGGCCGAAGCGGACCTCTACATCCACTGCGCCACCGTCGAGGTGGAGGGCCTCTCCGCCCTGGAAGCGCTCCAGCAGGCGGTCGTGCCCATCATCGCGGAAGGCGACCTGACGGCCACCTCCCAGTTCGCCCTGGACGAACGCAGCCTCTTCCCGACCAAGGACGCGAAAGCCCTGGCCGAATGTATCGATTACTGGCTGGACCACCCCGTCGAGCGGGAGGAAATGGGCTGGAAGTATGCCGAATCCACGGAAGACTACGACATCCACAAGTCCATCGACGCCTTGATCGGCATGTTCCGTCATGCCGTCGGCGAAACGGACTGATTACCGTAATTCAAATTCCGCCGTGGCGCGGATGTCGGCGCTGGAGGAGCCGATGAGGACCCGGAAGGTGCCGGGTTCGGCGACCCAGCGGTGCGCTCCGGCGTCAAACCAGCTGAGGGCCGCGCGGTCCAGGTCGAAGGTTACGGTCTGCGCCTCTCCGGGCTGCAGGAAGATCTTTTGGAATCCCTTGAGTTCCTTGGCGGGGCGGTCGATGGACGCCTCGGGATCGGCCACGTAAAGCTGGACGACCTCGGCGCCTGCGACGGAACCGGTGTTCCGGACGCGCACGCTGACGGTCTGCAGGGTCTTGCCGGCGCCCGTGGCCTCAGTCACCTCCGTATAACCGGCCCCCTTCACGACCTTGCGCGCGACCTTCGCATCCGAATACTCGAACGTCGTGTAGCTCAGGCCATAGCCGAAGGGGAACTGCACCGGAATGCCCTGCGTGTCATACCAGCGGTAGCCGATATAGACGCCTTCGTCATAATATTCGTCCCAATAACGCTGACCCTCTTCCCGGATGCCGGGATACTGGCGCTCGCTCTTCAGCGGGCCGTCTTCCAGGGAACAGGGGACGGTGAACGGCAGTTTGCCGGAAGGATTGACGGCGCCGGTCAGCACATCCACCAGCGCCCGGCCGTTCTCCGAGCCGCCGTACCAGCCCTGGACGATGGCCCCGGCCACGTCGGCCCAGGGCATCGCCACCGCCGAACCGGAAATGTTGACGACCACCAGCGGCTTGCCGGTCTCAGCCAGGGCCCGGATGACTTCCTCCTGTCCGTAGGGCAGCTCGAGCTGGGTGCGGTCGGTGCCTTCATTGTCCTGGTTGGCGCTCTTGTTGAGACCGCCGACAAACAGGATGACGTCCGCTTCCGCGGCAGCCGCGACGGCATCGGCGATCAGCGTCTCCGGCGAACGCCCGTCACGCAGGTCCTGTCCGGTATCTACGCGGTCGAAGGTCGTCGTGATGTCGCCCACGTACCCGCGCTCCCAGGTCACCTTGACCTTACCGTCATAGTATTCGTGCAGCGCTTCCAGCGGGATGATTTCCTGCTTGGTCTTCAGGTTGGTGCTGCCGCCGCCGACCGTCAGTTTCTTGTAGGCGTTCTCACCTACGACCAGCAAGGATCTGCCGTCAGCGATCTGCAGGGGAAGGATGCCGTCGTTTTTGAGCAGGACGATGCTCTCGGCGGCGATCTTGCGGGCCGCGGCATAGTGCTCCGGCGAAACGAAACGGCCGTAGTGCGTTCCAGGGCTCATGCTGGTCCGGAAGATGGTCCGCAGGATGCGGCGGGCCTTGTCGTCCAGCGTGGATTCGTCCGCCCGACCGTCCTTCAGCCGCTCCAGGTAAGGATTCGCCAGATGATAGAGATCGTAGGGATTGCCGGATCCGGTCAGGCCGTCGGTGCCGGTACCCATCTCGATGTCCAGCCCGTTGGTAATCGGCTCGTCGTCGTTCCGGCAGCCGCCCCAGTCGCTGACGACCACGCCGTCGAAGCCCCATTCTCCTTTCAGGATGTCGCAGAGCAGGCGCTTGTTGTGGCAGTTGAACTGGCCGTTATAGAGGTTGTAGGAGCCCATGATGGCCCAGGCGCCACCTTCCGTGACGGCCGCCTTGAAAGCAGGAAGGTAGATTTCATAGAGGGTGCGGTCGTCCACGACCGAATTGGTCTCGGTCCGTCGCACTTCCTGGTTGTTCATCGCGAAATGCTTCACGCAGGCCGCGACGCCGTTCTCCTGGACGCCCCGGACGTAGGGAACGACCATCTGGGAGGCCAGGTACGGGTCTTCGCCCATATATTCGAAGGTGCGCCCGTTGAGGGGCGTGCGTCCCATGTTGACGCCGGGCCCCAGCAGGATGTCCTTTTTCCGGTAGCGGGCCTCCTCGCCGATGCTCTTGCCGAACAGGGCCGCCAGATCCCGGTCCCAGCTGGCCGCCAGGGCGGAAAGGGCGGGGAAGGCGGTGCTGGAGTCGTTGGTCCAGCCGGCCTGGCTCCATTTATCCCAAAGCACCTCGGGCCGTATGCCATGGGGGCCGTCGGTATGCCAGACCTCGGGGATGCCCAGGCGCGGCACGCCGGGCGAACTGAATTTCGACTGGGCGTGCGTCATCGCCACCTTCTCCTCCCGGGTCATGCGGGCGAGAGCGTCTTCGACCCGCTGTTCCAGGGGAACGGAAGGGTCCATGTAGGCGGGGGTATTCTTCTTTTCGGGGGCCGTGCAGGCGTTGAGCGCCAAGGCCAGCAGCAGGGGAATGAGGATGCGTTTCATACTTTGGGCTTTACTGTCCAAAAATACAAAATAAAGCGGAAAAGATTGTTATCTTTGTATCTCTGCACTTTGTATTTGATTGGAATGGAACCCAATAAGAGACTCCTTTCACTGGATACCCTCCGGGGCTTCGACATGATATTCATCATGGGTTTTGCGGCTGTCATTTCAGCGATTTGCCGCCTCTTTCCCGATGGCGGGAACAGCTGGCTCTGCCTCCAGATGAGCCACGTTCCCTGGGAGGGGTTGCGCCACCACGATACCATCTTCCCCTTGTTCCTGTTCATCGCAGGCATTTCCTTCCCCTTCTCTTACGCCAAGCAGCTTTCCAAGGGGGCGACACGGGGGCAGATTTATGCCAAGATTTTCACACGGGGCCTCGTCCTGGTGCTGCTGGGATTCGTCTACAGCGGGTTTTTTGAATTGAAATTCAGCACCTTGCGCTTTTACAGCGTGCTGGCGCGCATCGGCCTGGCCTGGATGTTTGCGGCCCTGCTTTTCATCAATTTCAAGCCGAAGGCGCGCGCGGTCATCGCTGCGGTGCTGCTGGTGGGATACTGGCTGCTGCTGAAGTTCGTCCCGGCGCCGGATGCGCCCGGGGCGGATCCCTTCTCATTGGAAGGTAACCTGGTCGGGTATATCGACCGCACGCTCTGGCCGGACCACCTGTACAAGAAGGGACTCTTCGATCCGGAGGGGCTGCTGAGCCTGCTTCCGGCGATCGTGACCGCGATGCTGGGCATGTTCACCGGGGAGTTCGTCCGGATCGACGAGGCGAAGGTTTCCGGGTCGCGGAAGGCCCTGTATATGTTTCTTGCATCGCTGGTGATGCTGGGGCTGGGTTTGTTGTGGAGCCTGGATTTCCCTGTCAACAAGGCGCTCTGGTCCAGCAGTTTCGTACTGGTCGTGGGGGCTTATTCGCTCTCGATGTTCGCCTTGTTTTATTATATCATCGACGTGCGGGGATGGAAGGGGTGGACGAAGCCGTTCGAGGTGATCGGCCTCAATTCGATCACGATCTACATGGCGCAGCGGATCATCCCGTTCGGGAGTATCAACAAGTTTTTCCTGGGCGGCCTTGCGGGCCTTTGTCCGGAGCCTTGGGCGAAGTTGATCCTGGCGGTGGGTTATTTCACGGTGAGTTGGCTGTTCCTGTGGTTCCTGTATAAGAAGAAAGTGTTCCTGAAAGTGTGAGGATGGCTGTATGATTTGCATTTCGATCCAGGGCCGGGATAAGGACGATATTTTTGAGATCCTGGACCGTCCGGAGGTGGAGATGGCGGAGATCCGGCTGGACCGGTGTCCGCTTTCCGACGATGACATAGAGGAGGTTTTTTCGCTGACGGACGTGCCGCTCATTGCGACCTGTCGCATAGCTAATTATCCCGCGGCGGAGGCGGAGCGAAGGCTTTCGGTGGCGATCAAGGCGGGGGCGGCTTTCGTGGACCTGGAGGTGGAGGCGCCGCCGGCTATGGGCAAGCGGCTGCATCGCCTGGCCCGGGAGTCGGGCACGACTTTCATCCGTTCGTGGCACGATTTCGAGGGGACGCCTTCCCTCGATGCGCTCCGGGAAATGGCGGGGCGTTGCCGACGTTTCGGCGGGGAGATCGTGAAGATCGTTACGACGGCGCGTTCCGAGGAGGATGTGCAGGCCGTGCGCGCGCTCTATGAAGCGGGCTCGGAGGGACACCTGGTGGCGTTCTGCATGGGCGCCCGGGGCCGGGAAAGCCGGCTGCAGTGCCTGTCCTGGGGGGCGCCGTACACCTACGCTTCGCTGACGCAGGGCGAAGAAGCCGCGGACGGGCAGATTCCCTTCACGGAAATGGCGGACGAACTCTATGGGGACGCGCCCTGCCCGTCGATGGAGCCCATCCGCATGCCGGCTTCCAAGAGTTTCGCCCAGCGGGCCATCGTGGCTGCGGCGCTCGCCGAGGGGGTTTCCGTTCTGGGCGGGTATCAGCCTTGCGCGGACAGCGAAGCGGCCGTCGCCGCCGCCCGTTCTCTTGGTGCCGAGGTGCACCGGCGGGGGGACGTGCTGACCATCCGGGGCATCGGACCCCTGGACCGGCCTTTGGGTCTGGAGACGCTGGATGTCGGCGAATCGGGCCTGCTGACGCGGCTGATGATCCCCGTGCTGGCACGGCTCAACGGTTCTCCGGTGACGGTCACGGGCCGGGGGACGCTGCCGGGACGCCCGCTGAGCGGAGCAAACGATATCATGGCGGCGTTCGGCGTCGTGCTCTCCAACCTGGGACAGACTTCCCGCAAGGATGCCTACGTCCCGCTGCGCATCGACGGGACGCTGCTGCCCGGCCGGGCGGACATTTCCGGCAAGGGCGGCTCGCAGCTCATTTCGGGCCTGCTGATGGCGCTTCCGCTGGCGGAGAAGAATTCAGCGCTCTTCGTCCACGAGCCCCGGAGCATACCCTATATGTTCATCACGCTGGACGTGCTGCGCAAGTTCGGCATCCGCATCGCCAACGAGATGGAGGGGGATGAAGAATTCCTGGAAACCCGGGACTGGGGGCTCTGCACGGCGATCAATTTCAAGATACGCGGGGGCCAGCGTTACCAGGCCGCATCCTTCGACATCGAAGGGGACTGGAGCGGGGCGGCGCCTTTTCTGGTGGCGGGGGCCGTGTTCGGCGGCGTGCGCCTGACGGGGCTGGACACATCTTCCCTGCAGGCGGACCTGACGATGATGGACATCCTGGTGGAAGCGGGCGCCTGCGTTTCGCAGGATGAGGACGGGACGATCAATGTGCGCAAGGCGCCGCTGCGGGCCTTCAGCGTGGATCTCAACAACGCGCCGGATCTCTTCCCGGCGGTGGCGATGCTGGCCGTTTTCTGTCCGGGCGAGAGCCGTATGGCGGGCGTGGGCAGGCTGGCGAACAAGGAAAGCGACCGGGCGGCCGCGCTGGTCGACATCCTGTCGCGGATGGGGGTCGATGTGTGTGTTGAGGGAGATGAATTGGTCGTCGTCGGCCATTACCTGTCCTGGCGGCTGCTCAATGGGGCGTTGCTGAAGGGTGGGTCCTATTCCTCGTACCACGACCACCGGCTGGTGATGGCCCTCTCCATCGCGGCCCTGGGCGCCGACGGCCCCGTCGAAATCGACGACACGGCCTGCGTCGCCAAATCCTTCCCCGGCTTCCCGGAACTCTGGCGGCGCTACATCTCGGGCTGTAAATTGTAGTTGATTGATAATTAAAGAATTACAAAATCAGGGTCTTCTTTTTGAGGACCCTGTTTTTGTAAGTTATTGAGCATCAGATTAATCTGAAATACGCTAGAGCCAGTCAGAAGTACCAGGGACTGTCTTTCAGCGGAATGGCGTGGTAGATCGTACCGCTGCCACCGCTGCCATAATCATAACTAGAACGCTCGGTCCGCCCCGTGCGGGTGGAATAGGCGCCGGCATCTTCGGTCAGGATGCCGGCGCGGTCGATGATGCGGACCGCGAAGAGCGCCGGCTTGTTGGAATAATAGTTGGGCGCCATCGGATCCAGCGAGCAGATGCGCACGACGTGGGAGGAATGGATGAATTCCTTGCCGCCCAGGCTCATGCCAACGTGCGTAACGCGGTCGGGTTCGCCGCCGCTGCCCGGTTTGCCGAAAAAGATCAGGTCGCCCGCCTTCAGTTTGTTCAGCGGCACCTCGACGCCGCACTGCGCCTGCTGGGAGGCGTTGCGGGGCAGCAGGATGCCGTTGAGGAAATAGGTCATCCAGGTCAGTCCGCTGCAGTCCATGCCCTTAACGGAGACGCCGCCCCAGAAATAAGGGGTGCCCAGGAACTGGCGGGCCGTCTTCTCCAGGCTGGCCTGGCTGGCCTTGCGGGAAGCCGTCCACAGGTCGAAGTCGGCGAGGTCGCGGACCGGCGTGTATCCGATCCGGCCGTCGGGCAGGACGACCTCGCAGAAACCCGTCTTGCGGACCGCGCGCCCCTTGTCGCCGATGACCATCCGCAGCAGGTCGCCCAGGACCAGGTCGCTGAGGATTTCGCTGCGCGCCGAAGGCCGGTTGTACACCCGTGAATAGGGGGCGGTGCAGATGTATTTCGGGGCGGCCACGTATTCGTCCAGTTCCTCCGGGAACATCTCGACGAGTCCCAGTTCCGTCGTCCAGGCGACGTAGGAAGGGTCGTGCTGCACGACCTGGCGCCAGTATCCGTCCTCCCCGATGATCTCGACGATGGTGCCCATCAGAGCCTGGGTCTCCAGCGCGGACTCGTAGTCCGGGGCCGACCGGAGGTAGCTGGTCGAGAAATCCACGACCGCCCAGCGGGTCTGGGCAGAAGCGGGAAAGACCGTCAGCAGGGAGAGCAGGGCGCCGGTCAGGGCCGGCAGGAGGAAATGTCTTTTCATAGGGCGCGCACAATGGATACCGGACACAAAAATAAACAAAATCGCTATATTTGTAAAGCTATGCCCAAACTGGAAAAGACCAATGCGGCCCGGTTGCTGGACAAGGCCGGCATCCCCTACGAGCTCATCCCCTACGAGGTCGACGAGAACGACCTCGCGGCCACGCACATCGCCGACCAGCTCGGGGAGGACATCGCCTGCGTCTTCAAGACCCTGGTGCTCCAGGGGGACCGGACGGGCTTTTTCGTCTGCGTCATTCCCGGGGACAAGGAAGTGGACCTGAAGGCCGCCGCCAAGGTCTCGGGCAACAAGAAATGCGACCTGATCCCGATGAAGGAACTCCTGCCGCGCACCGGCTACATCCGGGGCGGATGCAGCCCGGTCGGGATGAAAAAGCCCTTCCCCACCTGGTTCCACGCCACGGCCGCCGACCTGCCCTACATCTATGTCAGCGCCGGCGTGCGCGGCCTCCAGTTCAAGCTCGCGCCCCGGGCCCTGGCCGGCTATGTCGGGGCGCAATTCGCCGAAATCATCAAAGAATAACGATATGGAAAAGATCCTTGACCGCTTTTTGAGATATGTGTCCGTCGACACGCAATCCTGCGAGAGCTCCGAGACCCAGCCCAGCACCGAAAAGCAGCTGAAACTGCTGCGCATGCTGCGGGACGAGCTGAAGGCGATGGGCATCCAGGCCACCCTGGACAAATACGGCTATGTGATGGGCACCCTGCCCGCCACCCCGGGCGTACGGGCCCCCAAGCTGGGCTTCATCGCCCACGTGGACACGGCTCCCGACGCATCCGGCACCGACATCAAGCCCCAGATCATCGAGAATTACGACGGCGGCGACATCGCCCTGATAGGCGTGCCCGGCCTATATCTCAAGCCTTCCGAATTCCCGGAACTGCTGGAGCACAAGGGCCAGACCCTGATCACGACGGACGGCACGACCCTGCTGGGCGCCGACGACAAGGCCGGCGTCGCGGAAATCATGGACGCGGTGCAGTACCTGGTGGAGCACCCGGAAATCCCGCACGGCGAAATCAAGATCGGTTTCACGCCCGACGAGGAGATCGGCCGGGGCGTGGTCAAGTTCGACGTCAAGAAATTCGGGGCCGACTACGCCTACACGATGGACGGCGGGGACATCGGCGAGCTGGAGTTCGAAAACTTCAACGCCGCGGCGGCCACGATCCGCATCCAGGGCCGCAACGTCCATCCCGGCTACGCCAAGGGCAAGATGAAGAATGCCATCCGCATCGCGGAGGAGCTGGACAGCCTGCTCCCGGCCAACCAGAAACCCGAATACACCGAGGGCTACGAAGGCTTCTACCACCTGATCGCCTTCAACGGCAGCGTCGAGGAAGCGACCGTCACCTACATCCTGCGCGACCACGACCTGGAGCTGTATGAAGAGAAGAAGGCCGTGGTGCGCCGCTGCGTGGACTTCATCAACGCGAAATACGGCGAGGGCACCGCGACGGCGGAGATCCGCCACCAGTACTACAACATGCGCAAGCAGGTGGAGCCCCACTACCACATCATCGAGAAGGCCATCCAAGCCATGGAGATGGAAGGCATCAAGCCCAAGGTCCAGCCCATCCGCGGCGGCACCGACGGCGCCAATCTCTCCTTCATGGGCCTGCCTTGCCCCAACCTCTTCGCCGGCGGCCTCAATTTCCACGGAAAGATGGAATTCGTCCCCCTGGAGAACATGGAAGCGGCCTCGCGGGTCATTCTCAACCTGATCAGTCTGTTTGCCAAATAATACAGTCATTCCCGGCTCGACCGGGAATCCAGTCTTACGGTTATGAAAAAACTATTTGTATTCCTGGCGGCCGCAGCCCTGACGCTCTCCTGCACCACCGCCCCGGCTCCCACGATTCCCGATAACCTGGCAGGCACTTGGAGCGGTATCATCGAAGATCTCGGCCTCGCGCTCACCCTTCACTTGGGCGACACCTGCACCGTGGATTCCCCGGACCAGGGCGCCTTCGGTCTCAAGGCTGAGGTGAAAGAGATTTCAGAGGAATCGGTCGACGTCAAGTTCCCCGAATTCCACGCTGACCTCAAGGCCACCCTGCAGGGCGATTCCCTGGTGGGGACCTTCCATCAGTTGGTCATCAAGAAACGCATCGCGATGGCCCGCGGGCCCCTCGTCCGGAACCGGCCGCAGACACCCGTGCCCCCGTTCCCCTACGAGACGGAAGAAGTCCGTTTTGACAGCGGGGAGATTGCCCTGGCCGGGACTTGGACCCTGCCCGACAGTCCGCGGGACGCGCCCGTCGTCGTGATGGTCAGCGGCAGCGGCCAGCAGGACCGGGACGAGACGCTGATGGACCACAAGCCTTTCGCCGTCCTGGCGGATGCGCTGGCCCGGGCGGGCATTCCTTCCCTGCGTTATGACGACCGGGGTTGCGGCGGCTCCGCAGGCGTTTTCGCCGATGCCACCACGGCGGATTTCGCTTCCGATGCCGCGTCGGCCGTCCGCTTCCTGCGGGACAAGGGCTTTACGAAGGTCGGTGTCCTGGGACACAGCGAAGGCGGCACCATCGCTTTCCTGCTGGCCGGCGCCGAAACCCCCGACGCGGGGACTCCGGACTTCATCGTCAGCCTGGCCGGCATGGCGGACCGCGGTGACAGCACCCTGCTGCGCCAGATGGCCAAGATGCTTCAGCTACAGGGCGCCCCGGAAAAGGTCGCGGCCTTCGCGGCCAAGAAGATGTACAAGAAGATCCTGAAGCAGAAGTCGGTCTGGATGGATTATTTCGTCACGATGGATCCCGCCCCGTACGTCTCCCGCATCAGTTGCCCGTTCCTCGCCTTGAACGGAAGCCTGGACACGCAGGTCCTGCCGGAATACAATCTGGACCGGATCCAGGCCTTGTGCCCTTCGGCAGACTGCCGGCTCTATCCTGGGCTCAACCATCTGTTCCAGCCCTGCGAGACCGGCCTTAGCGCCGAATACGCCAATATTGAAGAGACGATGTCCGAAGAGGTCATCGCCGATATCGTTTCCTGGATTCAGCGTATTTCAGATTAACTTAATACTCAATAACTTACAAAAACAGGGTCCTCAATTAGAAGATCCTGTTCCTGTAATTCATTAATAATCAGTCACCTACGATTTACGGCGCAAGATGCCGCGCCGCGGCTTGTCGGCGTCTTTCTCTTTCTTGGACTCCGCTTTTTTGTCGGCTTCCTGCGCCTTCTTTTCAGCATTCTTGGCGGCCTTCTTCTCGGCGGCGGCCTGTGCCTTTGCCGCTTTCTTTTCCGCGGCCGCCTCAGCCTTCAGGGTCTTTTTCCGCTCGGCCTCGGCTTTCTTGAGGGCACGCTCGGGGTGCTTGGCCTCGCGCTCGTCGCGCTTCGCCTTGATCTTCTCGTAATGGCGGATGTATTTCTCCAGGCGAGCCTGCTCGCGGGCGGCTTCCTTGTCGCGGATTTCGAGCTTGCGGGCAACCTCCTTGCGGTATTTGGCCAGTTTCTTGGCCGTGCGGATCGAATCCTTGATGGCATCCCTCCGGTCGAGTTCGGCCCAGCGGGCCTCATGCTTGGCCTCCCTGACCTGGCGTACCGAGTCGCGGAACGCCTGTTTCAAGGCCTGCTCCAGGTCCTTGGCCGCCTGGATGGAGTCCCGGACCGCACGGGCGGAATCCCGGGCCGCCTTGATGGCCATCTGCACGTTGCGCAGGGAGTCCCGCGCCGCCTTGGCCCGTGCGATCGAATCCGCCACGTGCGGGTCGATGGTTGGCGCTTCTACACCGGGCGCCTCTTCTCCGGGCAGGCCTTCGCTTTCCACTTCCGGTTTCTCAATCGGCTGGGTTTCTTCTTCGGGTCCGGTTTCCGGGGTCTCTTCCTCCGGCTTCTCCTCCGGCGTCAGTTCTTTCTCCTCCGGCAGTTCGGGAGCCTGAACGGCAGAGGTGTCGGCAGGCGGCACGGTCATAGCCGTGTCCAGGGTGGGCGGGACAGTGGCAACCGTATCCGGCTGCGGCAAGACCCGGGGCTTGTCCAACTCCAGCGAGTCGCGCATCCGGCGGCTGGCCCGCTGCGCGGAATCGCGGGCGGCCAGGCCGGCATAGACCTCCTTCATGTAGCCGGGGAAGTATTTCTCGGTCTGGGGGAATTTCGCCTGCGGCTTGGCCTCGTACGCCGCGCGCTCGGACAGGCGCGGCTTGTAGGGCGTGATGTCCACCATACCGGTCGGGCGCTTGTCGGGATCCCAGCGGAATCCCTTCATCTGCCGGTCATCGTTCGGCAGTTGAACGGTCGGGTAGGCGTCGTTGTGCGGTTTTTCGAAATAGTAGATGCGCTGGATTTCGCCCTTCTCGAAATAGGCGGACAGCATCTTGCTCTCGACCTTGTTGACCGTGGCCAGGGCGTCATTCTCCTCCAGGTAAAAGACGGCGCTGGCGCCGCCCAGGGCGTCGAAACGCTCCAGAGCGTTGGTCGAATCGAAGAAGGCCATCATCTCGGCGCCCCGGATCTGGTCGAAGCAGAGCGAGTCTTCCTGGATGGTGATGAAGGCGTTGGACATCAGGTTCGCCTTCTTCATCCGGCTGTCCTCCACCACGATCGCGATGCTGTCGGAGACGTACTGGCGGTTGCCTTCGTTCCAGACGACGGGATCCAGATAGAGCAGCGCCAGGGAGTCCAGGTCGGAATACAACAGCGAGTCGCAGCGGGCCTGCATGTCCGACTTGAACACGCGCACGCTTCCGACGGCCTTGATGAAGGAAATCTTGGTCGTGTCCTTGGGCGGCTCGACGTTGGTGGTATCCTTGGGCGTGGCGGTCTGCGCGCTGTCGGCGGGCGCGGCGGCCGCATCCGATCCGGCAGGCTTCTCTTCCGTCTTTTCCTTGGGTTTCGGATCGGGCTTGGGCTTCGGCCCTTGCTCCTTGGGCTCGGTGGATTCGGGGGACCCGCCCTGCTCCGGGGTTTTCTTGCCCATGGCTTCGTCCCGCTTGCGGGCCTCTTCGTCCGCCTTCTTCTTGGCTTCCTCGTAGGCTTTCTTGCGGTAGGCGGAGACGGGATCGACCTGCAGGTCGGACTTCCGTTTGTCAGAGTCTTTGACCTGTCCTGGTGAAAGGTCGCAGCGGGGCACGCTATGCCGCACGATGCGGTCCGCGGCCATGTAGAGGGTGTCCCGCGGCTTGGCCTTGTTGTTCTCGTCCTCCAGCTCCGCGATGATGGTCGCGTCGACGCTCATCGTCAGCAGGTCCAGCGAATCCACGTACCAGACGTCTTCGCCCATTCCGGAGACCCGGTGCTCGTCGTCGGTGATCTGCACGTTGCCGTGGAGCTCGATGTCCTGGGTCAGCTTGTTGAAATGGAGCGTATCCGCCCAGCCCTCCTGCTTCTCGGTCAGGCCGTGGACTTCATCGTAGAAATGGAAGAGCTCCGCGTTCCGGTCGTATTCGCCCCGGCGGGCGGAGAGCATGTTGGCGTTGCGCCAGATGTCCACGCCGTAGTCGAAGGTGGCCAGGCTGGTGTTGCCCTGGTAGACCAGTTCCTCGGTCTTGACGAACACGGAATCCGTGAACATGTTGACATTCCCTTGGAAGTGGAAGATCTTGGTCTTGGAATCGTAGGAGCCGTTGTTGCTCTCGATCAGCTGGCCGTCCTTGTCGCGCATCGCGCCGCCGTTCTTGAAGATGGCGACGGAGTCCTTGGTGTTGTAGTCCAGGTAGCGGGTGCGAAGGGTGTTGCGTTCCTTGTCCTGGAGCTGCACCACGGTGCCGCGGAACTGGGCCAGGTCGTCGTCGATGAAGTAATCCAGTTTCTCGCTGGTCAGCACCGTCTCGTCCTGCAGGATGCGCACGTGGCCGAAGGCCTTGATGATGTGGATGTCGACGTCCCAGTAGGCCGTGTCGCAGATCAGATAGGTCTTGTTGTGGAGGAATCTCGCCGGTCCGATGACCTTCCTGTAGTTCCTTCCCTTCTCCTGGATGAGCTCCGCGGACTGCGCGCTCATCAGGCGTACGAGACTGTCCGTCGGCTGCTGGCCTTTCTGGCGCTTCTGGGCGCCCAGGGGCAGCACGGCGGACAAGAGGAACAGGATGACGAGAAGCCGCTTCACGGGACGCTATTTCTTCTTGATCTTGTCGTACCAGGCTTCGTTGCGGAACTCGCAGTCCTTGAACATCGGGTCGATCTTGACCTTCGAATCTTTGATCTTCTTGCGGAGGTAGTCGTCGATCGCGCGCATCTGCTGCTCGTTCTGCACCTGCTCGGAAATCAGCGTGAAGTCGTTCTCGAAGGTGGCCGTGTGGGCGGGAATGATACGGTCCACGCGGATGATCTTGTAGACGAGGTTGCCGTCGCGGCCTTCGTTGTCGAGGGACTCGATCGGCTCGGAGATTTCGCCTTCCTTCAGGTCCTTGATGGCCAGGTAGTCCTGGGGCTTCAGCTGGTCGATTTCAAAGTAGGCGCTGCCCGTGTTGGGATCGGCCATCTGGCCGCCGTTGGTCCGGGTGGCGTTGTCTTCGGAATAGAAACGCGCCGCCAGTTCGAAGGGGAGGGCCTTGTTGTTGATCTCGGTGCGGATGGAGTCCAGCACGTGGAAGGCCTTCTCGCGGTCCTCGGCCGTGTACTGGGGCTTGATGAGGATATGGCGGGCGTTGAACATGTCGCCGCTCTTCTCGATGACTTCGATGATGTGGAAACCGTCCGGCGTCTCGACCACCTGGGAGATGATGCCCGGCTTGAGGGACATCGCCACGTCGGAGAAGGCCGGCCAGAAGATGCTCTTGGACGCCATGCCCAGTTCGCCGCCCTTGCGGGCGCTGCCCGGATCCTCGGAATAGATGCGGGCGAGGGTGGAGAACTTTTCGCCGTTGAGGATGCGTTCCCGCAGGTCGAGGAGCTTCTCTTTCACCGCCAGGTTGGCCGCTTCCCGGTCGGGATACAGGCAGACCTGGCTGAGCTGGTACTTGATCGGGACGATGGGCAGGTCGGCCGCATCGGTCGTGTCGATGTAGCGCTTGACGTCCGAGGGCGTAAGATCCGGGACTTTCTTGGCGATCTCCATCTGCTCCTGCTGGGTCAGGGACATGTCCTCCATCTGCTTGCGCCACTCCTGGCGCAGTTTGAACAGGGGCTTGCCGAAGTACTCCTCGACCGCCTCGTCGCCGCCGAGGGCGGTGCGGACCTGGTCGATGCGCTGGGAGATCGAACTTTCGACCATGTCCTGGTTGATCGACAGGGAGTCCAGGCGGGCCTGCAGGAGGAAGAGCTTGGACTCGAGCATGCGCTCGAGCAGCTCGCAGCGGGCTTTTTCATCGGAGGAGCCTCCCTGGGACCGGGAGACTTGGATCTCTTGCTCGAGATCGGAGATCGTGATCATTTCGTTGCCGACGACGGCGATGGTCTTGTCGATTACCTTGCCGTAGCGTTGGGCGGAGGCGACGGTGCAGAGGGCCAGGAGAGCCGTGACGGCCGCCAGTTTGAGCGTATGGTTCATCATCAGTAAATTATCAGTTTTTCTTGCTCCAGGGCGTCTTTGAGCAAGTCTTGTTCCAAACCGGCCAGGAGCGCGTGTTTCCGGTTGCCGAGGATGATTTCCCGGATGCGGTCGGTGCAGTATTCCAGGGGCGCGACGGTCCCGGGTTTCCGCATTTCGCAGACATAGCCGACCTTGACGTCCCCTTCTCCTTCGTCCATCACGATGAAGCCGTCGCCCTTGAGCTTGGACAGGACCGTGCCGTAGTCCACGCCGAAGTATTTGGCGTAAACCGGCATGTCGAGCCACTCGCCGGAGCGGTCGGCCCAGCGCAGGGCGCTGCTGAACGCCACGCTGTCCGCCAGCGCGAGCTCTTCTTCCTCGTCCGAGGACATCAGCTTCTTGAGGGGCTCCAGGTCCGCGGATTCCTTCAGGATGTCCAGGAACCGGGCCCGCACGACAGGCACCTGCAGGATGAAGAGGTCCTGGTGCTCCTGGTAGTAGGCTTCGATCTCGGGAGCCGCCACGACCGTGTCGAGGCGTTCCTGGAGGTATTGCTGCTCATAGCGGTACTTCAGCAGGGAACGGCGGTAGTCCTCGACCTCCCGGGTCACGTCGCCGTCGGTCTTGGACAGGCGTTCGCCGGCCAGGTCCACGAAGAGGATCTCCTTGGCCCAGGTGTTGATATACTGCCCCGCCAGCTTGGCGCTGTCTTCCGGAGAAGCGTCGTGGGGGATGAATCCGGCCAGCTCGGAGCGGTACAGCTTGTGCTTCCCGATGCGCGCGACGACCTCGTCGTCGTGGATCAGGTCGGAGACCCAATTGCACGACGCCAGGGCAAGTACCGCGGCCGCGAGAAGGACGAATCTATGTATCAATTGCTTCATGGGCGAAATTTCCAATCTGCAAATATAATACAATAATTTGTCTCTGCGGCTATTTCTTTCCGGGACGGGTGGCGAAGATCATGTAGAGGATCAGGCCCACGAAGGGGATGATGGCGATGGCTTCGCCGTATTGGGCGTTCCAGCCGCTGAGGAACCAGTCCACGCCGGCGAACTTGAGGATGGCGCTCACGACGCCCATCAGGGCGCCGCCGGCGATGAAGCCGCTGGCGATCAGGGTGCCCTTCTCCTGGCGGGCCGTGTTGACGGCGGCGTCCTTGCTGCGGGTGCTCACGAACCAGGCGATCGCGCCGCCGATCAGCAGCGGGAGGTTGAGGTCGATCGGGATGAACATGCCCAGGCAGAAGGCGAGGGCCGGCACCTTGAAGACCGTCAGCAGGATGGCGATCACGGCGCCGATGCCGTAGAGCAGCCAGGGAGCGTTGCCGCCGTTCATCATGGGCTGGATGACGGCCGCCATCGCATTGGCCTGCGGGGCGACGAGCGCGCCTTCCCCGGTGAATCCGTAGGTCTTGTCCAGGATCATCATCACGCCCGCGACGGTCGCGGCGGCCACCAGGGTGCCGAGGAATTTCCAGGTCTCCTGCTTGGCGGGCGTCGTGCCGATCCAGTAGCCGATCTTGAGGTCGGTGATGAAGCCGCCGGCCATCGAGAGCGCGGTGCAGACCACGCCGCCGATGATCATCGCGGCGCACATGCCGGCATTGCCTTTCAGGCCCACGGCCACGAGCACCAGGGCGGTGATGATCAGGGTCATGATGGTCATGCCGCTGACCGGGTTCGTGCCGACGATCGCGATGGCGTTGGCCGCCACGGTAGTGAAGAGGAACGCGATCACGGCGACGATCAGCATGCCGATGAGCGCCTGCCAGATGTTGTTGACCACGCCGCCGAAGGCGAAGAAGGCGAAGACGGCGAGGAGGGCGATGACGATGCCGGTGACGACGGTCTTCATCTTGATGTCTTTCTCCGTCCGGGCCACTTCGGCCGCCGTTTCACCGGGTTTGCGGCGGAATTCGCCGGCGGCCAGGCCGACGGCGGACTTGATCACGCCCGCCGACTTGATGATGCCGATGATGCCGGCGGTCGCGATGCCGCCGATGCCGATGTGGCGGGCGTATTCCTTGAAGATCTGCTCGGGGGCCATCGCGCCGATGGTCTGGGTGATGCCGGTGCCCATCAGGTCGATGACGTTCCCGCCCCAGATCAAGTTCATCAGGGGAATGATGACGAGCCAGACGAGGAAGCTGCCGCAGCAGATGATGAAGGAGTATTTGAGGCCGATGATGTAGCCAAGGCCGAGGACGGCCGCGCCGGTGTTGAGCTTCAGGACCACTTTCGCCTTGTCGGCCACGACCTGGCCCCAGTGCATGACGGTCGTGGTCAGGGTCTCGCTCCAGGCACCGAAGGTGGCCACGACGAAGTCGTACAGGCCGCCGATCAGGCCGCTGACCAGCAGGGTCCGGGCGCTCTTGCCCCCGCTTTCCCCGCTGACCAGGACCTGGGTGGTCGCGGTCGCCTCCGGGAAGGGATACTTTCCGTGCATGTCCTTGACGAAGTATTTCCGGAAGGGGATGAGGAAGAGGATGCCCAGCACGCCGCCGAGCAGCGAGGAGAGGAACATCTGCCAGAAATTGACCTCCAGGCCCAGGATGTAGATGGCTGGGAGGGTGAAGATGGCGCCGGCCACGATTACGCCCGAGCAGGCGCCGATGGACTGGATGATGACGTTCTGGCCCAGGCCGCCTTTCTTGCCGAGGGCGGAAGTGAAGCCGACGGCGAGGATGGCGATGGGAATGGCCGCTTCGAAGACCTGGCCGACCTTGAGGCCCAGGTAGGCCGCGGCGGCGGAGAAGATGACGGTCATCAGCAGACCTATTATAACTGAATAGGCGGTGACTTCAGGGTAGGTTTTGTCCGCCTTGAGCAGGGGCTCGTAGGTCTCGCCCGGCTTCAGCTCGCGGCTGGCGTTTTCCGGCAGGGAGATGGGTTTATTCTCTTCCATGGCTTACATTTTTACCTTGTAAAGATAACGGAAAAATAATCGAAAAAAAATTTGCAAGTCCCGAAAAAGTCCTTATCTTTGCAGCCCGTTTTGAAAAAGGCGGTAGTTCATTGACAAGTTTGAGAAAGATAACGAGGTAAAGAAAAACAAGAAGCAAATTGATCAGTTTTTTTAATCTTAGACACAACGAGTTTTTTCGTGAGTTGAAGAGAAAGGGACTGCAATTTCATAGGCAACGAGTTAAATTATTTGAGACTTAAGAAGTGCAAACAACTAAAGTCGCGAATGATTCACTTACAGAGAAAGAGAAGAAGAGCGAACGGAGGATGCCTAGGCTTCCGGTGGCGAAGAAGGACGCGGTAAGCTGCGAAAAGCTCCGGGGATCCGCAAACAGGACGTGATCCGGAGATGTCCGAATGGGGCAACCCATGCAGTTGAAGGCTGCATACCAGCGATAGCTGGGGCAAACGGGGGGAACTGAAACATCTTAGTACCCCCAGGAAGAGAAAGAAAGATCGATTCCCTGAGTAGTGGCGAGCGAAAGGGGAAGAGCCCAAACCGTCGACGTTACGGCGCTGGCGGGGTTGTAGGAGTTATCATGAAGACACGACGTCGAAC
>JAEEGF010822953.1_pt1 | contig 23923 bp, 19 predicted proteins | sample 9134171 | NCBI WGS metagenome assembly JAEEGF01 (sample SAMN16246542, study PRJNA631951) | gut metagenome | biome: gut microbiome; feature: rumen; material: AP-attached | host: Bos | place: Iran: Karaj | collected 2018-10
GCCACTTGGCACCTGCTGCAAGCTGAGGCATTTCCCTGATATTGCCAAGGATTTTACCACCAATTGACGGGTGCTTTTTGATACACTGAAACTCCTCATCCGTCAGCCTTCCAGGCTTATTGATTACTTCATCCGGCACTCCGATCTTACCGACATCATGTAAAAGACCCATGATATAAATCTCATCAAGATTATTTTCATCATATCCGTATTTGCGTGCTATCTCTCGAGAATATCTTGCAACCCTTCCTGAATGACCATTTGTGTAGGTATCCTTGGCATCAATCGCATCAGCAAGACATGCAACAACTTGAACAAACAGTCTTTCGTTCTCTTTGGTCTTCTCATTAACTGCACTTTCAAGGTCCTTCTGAAGGCGCACAAGTTCGACAGCATGCTTAACTCGCAGTACGAGAACACTTGATACAAATGGCTTTCTGATAAAATCCATAGCACCAAGTGAAAGTCCCGTAGTCTCGATACTCTCGTCCTCATTACCCGTCAAAAATATGACCGGTGTATCTTTGGCTGCATCGCTCTTTTTGAGCTCCTTCATGGTCTCAAAGCCATCCATTTCGGGCATATTTATGTCCATAAGGATAAGATCAGGAGCAGGATTATTATTCATATATTCTAAAAGAGCGCTTCCAGACTTCAGAACTACCACTTTCATTCCAGCATCGGTAAGTGTGTTCCACGCTCGTTTCAGAATTATAGGATCATCATCAACAACTATAATCTGTGGATTCATATTCCCTCCAAATACATAGCTACTCTAATTAATGATATCTCAAAAACGTACACGCATCAACTGTATAGTGGTAACCTAAGCCCTTGCTGTGGTATACTCAAATAAAAAGAAAAAAGGACGAAATCATGCGTATTAGCGATAAAAAAGAGTACTTAAATGGACTGTCTGTGTGGGCTCTTTCCTTCGGTGGCGTTATTGGATGGGGCTGCTTTATTATGCCTGGAAGCAGGTTTCTTCCTGTAGCAGGTCCCCTAGGTGCCATACATGGAATAATTCTTGCTGCCATGTTCGCTCTGATAATCTGCATTAACTACTCCACCATGGTCGAGCACTTCCCTGAAACCGGCGGTACTTACGTATATACCAAGCATATCCTTGGTGAAGACCATGCCTTTTTAGTTGTATGGTGTCTTGTCCTTGCATACCTTTCCCTGATATGGGCCAACTCTACGGCCTTTTCATTGATGTTCCGCTATTTTGCAGGTGATACTTTGAAATGGGGTTTTCACTACACCATAGCTAGCTACGACGTTTATCTGGGTGAGGTTCTCGCAACAATCATTATTATCACAGTTCTTGGCCTTATAACTGCCTATCAGTGTAGACTTGCAAATATAATCAGAACAATAGCCGCTGTCCTCCTGATGGCATCTGTTGTACTTGTCTTTGTGCTATTATTGTCCGCAAACGGCTTCCATATTCCGCTTGACCCAAGCTTTAGTCTTGGCGAAAGCCGTCCTATGCAGATTCTCAACATCTTCATCCTAGCTCCGTGGCTATACGTAGGCTTTGAAACCGTAACTCACGCTGTGGGAGAATCCAAGCTTTCTACCGGCAAAATCTTTTTCTGCGCAGGCCTCTCCGTTGTCTGCGGAATGTTCGTCTATATAATGCTAGCCCTTATGGCCACCATCTCAGCACCTGAGCCTTATACCAACTGGACAGAATACATTCAGGACCTTGATTCACTGTCAGGAATCGAACAAATACCTGTCTTTTACAACACAATATCCGCCCTGGGACCTCTTGGAAAGTGGCTCCTTGTCATTGCAACAATGTCAGCCCTTACCACCTCTGTTCTTGTCTTTTGCAGATCAGCAGCAAGAGTGATCAGCGTTATGGCCCAAAACGGTCTTCTCCCCAAAAAACTCTCCAAAACAAATGATGCTGGAGTTCCAGTAAATGCATGCCTTTTAATCATTGCTGCTTCAATTCCTGCGCCACTCCTTGGAAGGGCCATCATCAGCTGGAACGCCGATGTATCAACCCTTAGCTGTGCCGTAGTATATGCCTACATTTCCATCTGCACCTTCCGCACAGTTTCAGGGCACTCCGTCAAAAAATATCTCGGCCTAGCTGGAGTTATCCTTTCCTTCATTATTCTCGTGCTCCTTCTGGCCCCAAATGTCTTTGCCGACAGGACTCTTGCTACAGAGGCCTATTTCATGCTGGCCTTGTGGAGCATCCTTGGAATTTTGTACTACCGCTTCATTTTCAATCATGATAAAAAGAACCGCTTCGGAAAATCCACGATCATGTGGCTTATGATGCTTCTTTTGCTGTTCTTCTCAACCAACGTGCTTGTCAGACTCAGCACTGAAAAAAGGCTCGCTCAGGTAACAGCAGTTCCTGCAGAAACAATAAACTCGATACTCAGAACCAGCTCTCTCATACAGTTCACGGTTATCAGCATAGCTCTTTATATAACCTTCAGTCTATTCAGGGCCGTTAGCGTTCGTCAACGAGAAGCCGACATGAACGCCCTTCGTGCTCAGGAGCATAATGCGGCCAAATCAACCTTCCTGTCCAACATGTCTCATGAGCTCAGGACTCCGATGAATACTATTATCGGAATGACTGATATTCTCATGCGAGAAGGCATTCCGGACGACTCCGTTGAATATGTTCGAAACATCAAACTTTCCAGCGAAAGGCTCCTGTCTCTGGTTAACGACATTCTGGACTTTTCCAAGATTGAATCAGGACATTTAGAGCTCGAGGAGGAAGAATACGATTTTATAGAACTGTTAAAAGAGCTGTCTGTTGTTTATGTCAGCAATATTGGCGGTAAGCCTGTTGAGCTCCTGTACGAGATTTCTCCTAATATTCCATCCAAAATGTACGGAGATACCAAAAGAATATCCCAGATAGTTACCAACATCGTTGGCAACGCTGTTAAATACACGGACTACGGATATGTTCGTGTCAAAGTCGTGCCCGGAAAGATAAATGGCGATGACATCGATATCAAAGTATCTGTTTACGACAGCGGTCGTGGTATCAAGCCCGAGGACTTCGACAAGATATTCCAGTCCTTCTCTCAGGTCGACACCAAGAAAAACCGCGGAATTGAGGGCGCAGGCTTAGGTCTTGCCATTTCAAGGCAGCTCATAGAGCTTATGGGCGGAACCATTGGCGTTGAGAGCGAATATGGTAAAGGAAGCTGTTTCTACTTTGACATTCACCAGAAAATCGTAAGCGCTATGCCAAACACACTTCCCAAGGACCAGATTCACTCCAAGAAATGCGCCTTTTGCTTTGATAGTCCCTATGAAACCAGTTCTTTTACCGTAATGGCTGAAAGCCTCGATCTTCCAGTAGCCCAGGTTGGCACTGTGGAGGACTTCGAAGCTACGTCCTACGACTATTTCGTCACCGACCAGTACGAATTTGCCAAACAGGTTCATAAGAAGTTTGGTGACAAGTGCTCTGTAGCTCTTTTGCATAATCCAATGATCACAAGCCATCCCAAGGAGGGCTTTACCGTCATAAACAAGCCTCTGTTCTGCAGGAACATGAATGACTTCCTAAACGGCGAAAGCTTCCAGGAAGATTTAGGCCCTGTACAGAAGCACTTCATAGCGCCTGATGCTCGAATCCTCCTCGTTGACGATATGCCAATGAACCACAAGGTAACCACCGAAATGCTAAAGCCTCATAAAATGCAGGTAGATCTTGCCCTCAACGGCAGAGAGGCTCTTGATAAGATCTATGCCGGCAACTATGACCTTGTTTTCATGGACTACATGATGCCTTTTATGGACGGAATCGAGGCCGTTACCGAGCTCAGAAAGCGCACTGAAAAGACCTATCAGGAGCTCCCAGTTGTCGCCCTTACAGCAAATGCCACCGTCGAAGCCCAGAAGCTCTTTGTAAGCAGCGGCTTTACAGACTTTTTGTCCAAGCCAATCCACATTGATGCGCTTCTTGCCTGCATTCTTAAATACATTTCACCAGATAAGATAAAAGAGGGGACCATGGAAGAAGAAACAAACACTGCTCCAGAAGAAGCAACTGAACTTGATATAAATATCCCGGGCGTAGATCCTGAAAAGGGCGTGATAAATTCCGGTTCTGAGACCATTTTCCTGGAACTCCTTGGAGATGTTTACGAGATTATCGATGAAAAGATTGATCTGATTAAGTCCTATCTAAAGGCTGATGAGATCAAGAATTTCACAACTCAAGTGCATGCTCTTAAGACCACCTGCCGAATGATAGGTGCCATGGACCTTGCAGAGGATTTCTATACCCTTGAAAAGCTCGGAAAAGAAAACAATCTGGAGCAAATTGAAAAATTCACTCCAGATGTTTTGGATACTTTCAAGGCTTTAAAGCCATATCTTGAGCCATATTCTAAAAAAGATGATGCTCCAAAAGCTGATTACGACAAAGATGTCGTCGTTTCAGCTCTTAATGAGCTGACCAGCGCAATAGATGCTTTTGATCTGAATGCCTCCGAGGAGATCATGAAAAAGCTATCGTCCATGAGCTATAGTGGCGACCTCGCAGATAAGATGCAAGTTCTTAATAAGCTCGTATCAAACCTCGATTATGAGGAGGCAAAAGAGCTGTCTAAGCAGATACTTGAGAGTATCTAATATGCTTTATTTATTAGCGATAGATCCATAGTTTGCTACTACTTCATCCACAGTCATCTCGCCATTTACAACAGCGTAGGCTCCAGACCTGAACTCTTTTACCGCAGTATCAAGAATCTCAAAATCTCTAAAGCTTATAGTCCTGTCGGCAGGAAAACCTGAAAGTGAAGAATACACTTCATCCAGGGAATAATCGCTTGTAGGTGTTATAAGTCTCTTGCTCTCTGCCATAAGTCCAAGCTCCTTCTCGCTTGTAAGGAACCTGATGAATTCGTTAGTCATGTCGAGGTTTGCGCTGTTCTTGTTGACGCAGAACATGATGGTTACTGAATCCATGTAATATCCGCCATCATCACCAGATGGTGCAATATAGAAGTCATATTTGAAAGGATTTGCTGAAAAAGCTTCTGACTTACTCTCACGCTTTCTCGTTCCAGACACAACATCACCTGAGCACAGCATCATAGGCACATCGCCCTCAAAGAATCTAAGGATCACTGCGTTGTAATCATCTTCTATTTCTGCCGTACACTTCGCAACATCTATGCAGCCACTATCCACAAGCTCTCTTAGTCTGCTAAGGGGCTGTCTTAATACTTCTCCTGCTGATGGCACAAGGTTATTGAGGTCTGCTTCTATGCTCTTGTCATCCTTGACTGCCTTGGCAAACATAGGATAGGCAAAAGCATAGCCGATTCCAGGTGTAGTATTTGTATTACTGCCCATGATTGGAGACTCATACCCTGCTGCCTTGAGCTTTTCGCAGACTTCCTTTAGCTCTCCAAAGGTCTGCGGAACCTTAAGATTTTCTTTTTCAAAAATATCCATGTTTACAAGCATTCCGTATGAAGTTGAAAATACTGGAAGCATCTTAACTTCGCCGTTTTCCATCTCCCACTTTAATCCAGGGCGGATACAGTCGATACCGATCTCAAGCTCAGGAGCAGAGAGAACCTCGGCGCCTTCGAACAGAGACTTATACTCATCATTTCCGTACATATACGGCTGAACAACGTAAATATCAGGCGGTTCCTGACCTGCCAGCGCATGTACAATAGTCTTGCTGTAATCATCAAGATAAGTGTACTCAAGCTCGCCGTTTGGATAATGCTCATAGAATCTCTCAAACTCGCTCTCAAGAGATTCAAAATTGCTGTAGGTACCAACTACAGACAGTTTAAATGAAGTATCTGATGGGTATTTAGGTGAAAACTCTTTGCTCGCTGTAGTTGTGCTGCTCTGTCCACAGCCAGCAATTCCCAAAACAAGCGCTAGTACAAGCATGATAGATATCTTAGTTTTAATGTGTCTGATCATTTCTGCTCCTTTCAAACCACTTAGCTAAAAAATTCATCTACTTCTGCCACGATCTCGTCGCGACTTGCCGACTTAGAAATAAAGCCCTGAGATTTAAGGCTCTTTAACCTTTCTCTTATCTCCTCATCAGTTGTTCCTGTAAGGAAAATGATTGGTATTTCAAGTTCTCCATACTGCTCATGTATCTTCTCTGCTGTCTCTGCGCCATTTTGCTCTGGCATATCGTAGTCCAGTAATATCAGGTCAGGTACATGCTGACCGATATAAGAAATTGCCTGCTTGCCAGATTTAACAGCAGATACAGCGTACTTGGTGGATAGCCATTTTTGAACCATTCGTAAAAAAGTGACATCATCATCCACAACAAGGATGCTGTGCTGCGTCTTAGCTTGCGTGCCTTCTGCTTTATCCGGAGGAGACTCGTCCTTGATTTCAATTTCATTTAATGGAGTAAGATCACTTGCAAGCTTCCTATAATCCTCAAGAAGTATCGGAAGCTCTTTTTCCAGCATAGCCTCATCTCCCGATTTACCTGCACTTTCAAGTCTTGCTGCAAATTCTCCAAGCCTTACGGCGCCAACAGCTCTTGCTGTACTCTTAAGGGCATGAACCTTGGTCGTGGTATTCTTCATATCACGCTCAGCCCAGTATTTCTCAATGTCGTCAGCATTCTTTTCAGCTGTCTCAAGGAAAGTCTGAAGTGTATCCAGATACGAGTTTTCTCCGCCGCAGTGTTCAAGGCCACTATTGACATCGAGCTCTGTTATTTCATTCAGGAACTCCGGAAGCCCCTGTTCTTGTTCTTCTCCTGTATCATCAGATGTTTCCACCAATTCAGGTGGCAGGAACATCATGAGCATACTCTCTAATCTTGCTGCATCAATCGGCTTGGTCAGATATTCATCAAAGCCTGCATTTATGTACATTTCACGCATTCCAGAAACAGCATTGGCAGTAAGACATATGACCGGAGTCTTCATATTTGGCGTATCTGTGCACTCTTTCATCTCTCTGAGTGTTTCAATACCATCCTTATCCGGCATCATGTGATCAAGGAAAATAGCGTCATAGTGCCTTCTCTTGTATAGTGAAACGCACTCATCTCCAGTATTTGCAGTATCGATCTGAATCTTGGTCTTACTAAGGAGATTTACAAATACAGTAAGATTAACAGGTGTATCATCCACCACCAGAATCTTAGCATTAGGCGCCGTAAACTGCGCTCTGTAGTGCTTTCTCTCACTAAGGAAGCTCTTGAAAGCTGTCTCAAATTCACCGATTGGATCCCACTTAATTACCTTCTGTTCCAGGTCAAAAGAGAAAATGGAGCCCTTTCCATACTCGCTCTCAACCTTTATTTTGCTGCCCATTAAATTCAGGAAGCTTTGTGCAATACTCATACCAAGACCAGTGCCTTCAATGTTTCTGTTTCTCTTTTCCTCAATTCTCTCAAATGCCACAAACAGCTTGTTAAGGTCTTCTTCCTTGATGCCTATTCCAGTATCCGCAACGCTTACATGGAGAATAACGTAATCCGGTTTATCCGCAATCTTCTCTGATGTTATTCTGAAGGTTACGCCACCCTCCTTGGTGTATTTGACAGCATTGGAGAGGATGTTGGTGATTATCTGCTTGATTCTGATCTCATCACCATGCATTATTCTCGGAATGTTATTATCCACATCAAGCTTGAAAGAAAGGCCCTTTTCATCAGCCTTCTGCTGGACCATATTCACAAGGTCATTAAGGAGAGATACGAAGTTGTAATCAACAGATATTATTTCCATCTTGCCTGCTTCAATCTTGGAGAAATCAAGAAGGTCATTGATAATTCCAAGAAGCGTATTACCCGCAGCTCTGATATTCTCGGCAAACACCATAATATCTTCATTTCGGTTCTCACGAAGGATCATCTCGTTGAGACCGATAATTGCATTCATAGGCGTTCTGATATCGTGAGATATGGTAGACAGGAAGTGGGATTTAGCCTCATTTGCCTGCTTGGCAGCCTCAGCAGCCACTGCCAACTTGCGATTGTAATTTATCATTATCACTAAGTTGAAAATGAGAAGAATAAGAAGTCCTGTCGAAACAATCTCAAGGAGCAGCCAGTCAACTGATCTGCTGGCCGTCAGTTCTTTTGCCGGAATATATGCCACAAGAATCCAGCCCTTAAGTGTTGCCAGAGGGGTAAAAGAGATAACGCTGTCCTCACCCTTGGAGTTTCTGATGTGCATTGTGCCACTGCCTTCGCGGATTGTCTCAACCACGTGGTTGTAGTCACTACTGGACATCGGATTATAGGATTTGAAGTATTCAAAGAAATTACTGTTCTTGAGGGATTTGCCGTGGATCATGTAGTTACCATCCTCGTCGATGATGGATATTTCTACATTATCGTATTCACCCTTTAGGAAAACCAGCTTCTGTTCAAGGCGGCTTACAGGAACTACTCGCATCATAAGCGCCGGCCTCAGATTACCAGTTTCCTCATCGAGAACAGTCGCATTATTAAGAAATGCAATAGATTGCGTGCCATTAAGAGGGTTTGTGTATGCCCTTGTGAGGTTGACAACACCCACCTCGTTACTGACTTCATCTAGATTATCAAAGATATTGAAATGGTTATATTTGACAGAAAAGTCCGACGGATCCGTAACGCTAGCACTTGTAGAAATTCCAGCCATTGAACCATCGTCCATATAGATAAGATGACCTGAGATTTCCGCAGAAATCTTGGCCTTTCTGATGTAAGATATCGCATCGTCAGCTGTCATAGGCGATCCTGCCTCGGCTGATCTATTGATATAGTTAGTCCAGATATCGCACAGATGCTGCTCATCCTCGAGATAATTGGCAATGATCTGCTCCGTGGTAATTGTCATCTTCTCAAAAGCCGCAACTGAAGCACGGTTTGATTCATTAGCCCTATCATCCGCATATCTTACGATGAAAAAGAGAATCAACCCTATTATCAAAATATTTATGATAACTATAATCGACCTTCTCAAACTATGACTTCTCCCGTGTCATGCTTCATACTTTTTACACACTGTAATTACATAATGGTGCACATTAATTTTACCATTTACCGTTAATAATTATTGTAAAAAAAGTATAAAGCCGCCACAGGTCGCAGAACAGAGCGTTGTTCAGTCTACAATTATCTTTTTAACACGCTTGGAGATGATGACTGCAATAGCCATCTTGGCAAGATCTGGAATGATAAACGGGAATACACACCAGGAAAGAACTGTGATAAGTCCAACTGCTCCCGTGTTTCTCATATAAACGTACATAAACCAGCCTGTTCCAAAGGCATAACATGCAATAAGGCCAAGTAAAAGAGAAATAATCTCAACAATGAGCTTTCTGCCAAAAATTCTGGTAAGTGCGATGTAAATAAGTCCGATGAAAATAAATCCGATAATATATCCACCTGTATTCCCCAGTAAAACTCCAATGCCTCCAGCAAAGCCTGAAAATACAGGAATTCCGATTGCTCCCATGAGCACATAAACGAGTGTTGTGATAAGACCTCTTTCACCACCAAGAATCATAAGCACTGCAAAAACTGCAAAGGTCTGTAGTGTGAAAGGAATTGTCATAGGTATTGTTATCCATGAACATATGGTTATAAGTGTTACTCCAATTGCAATATAGACCATGTCCAGTGTTTTAGTTTTAGTTCTAGTTCTTGTGTTTTCCATCTCAAAAAGCCTCCCTTAAATGTCATTTAACACTTTCGTAGTCTAGCAAAGCAAAAATGGATTGTCAACCATATTAATCGCTTTGGTTGACAATCCATAAATTTAATCAAATTCTCCACTTATTATTTTCTGTGGAAACATCCTTTTCCGTGGCCTTTTCTATCAGCCAGATGTTCTCAAGTATCTCAGCTATCAAGCTGTTCTTGGTAATTGTCCCCTCCCCCGGGGCGAACAGGCTGACTGCTTTTCCTTTAAGTTCTTTTGGAAACTCTTTTATATCAGAATCAAAGTTAATACCTATTCCAGCAACAATCCACTGAAGCGTATCACTGTCGAACTCGCTGCCAGATTCTATGAGGATTCCACATATCTTTTTACCATCAACATAAAGATCGTTGATGCCCTGAATATATGGCCTTATTCCGGTCAGTGATTCAATGGCCTGACACACACAGATACCGATATACTGCGTAATGACATCATTTCTGGTAAACGGGATCTTATCCGGCGTCAGGATCACGCTCATGTAAATTCCGCCCTCTGGAGAATGGAATTGATGGTCTCTGCGGCCTCTTCCTCCATCCTGCCTGCTTGCCACAATACAAGTTCCATGCACAGCACCTCTGACAGCCAACTCTTTGGCCTTATCATTGGTCGAATCAATGCTCTCGTAGACAAAAAGATTATCGGCAAAGCCCACCATTTCCTGGCCAATCTGGGCCTTAATGCCCTCCTCAGAGATAATGTCACTCTTTTCAGAGAGCATATATCCCTTGTTGGTCACGCTTTCAATGATGTACCCCTGCGCCTTCAGGTCGTTTATGGCCTTCCAGACTGCATTTCTCGAAACGCCGATGCTCTCAGCCATTTCTGCTCCGGAAACATAAACTCCCTTATTGCTCTCCAGAAGCGAAAGCACTTTATCAATTGTCCTTGTTGTGGCACTTTTCTGCATTATTAACTAGCCTTTTCTGTATCCTTCTGCTCGGATGAGTTCTTTTCCTCAATCCTTCTGAAAATATTAGCAAGCAGTGCGCCTGAGATGTTGTGCCATACTGAGAAGATAGCACCTGGTACTGTAGCCATTGCAAGATCAGGGAAAGCTGTTCCTGCAAGAGAAGTAGCAAGTCCTGAATTCTGCATACCGATTTCGATGGCAAGCGCCTTCTTTCTTGATAATGGCATCTTGAGACCAAGACCAAGAAGGAATCCAACTGCATAACCAAGAAGATTATGAAGGATAACTACAAGGAATACAATAGCGCCTGTCTCAAGAATTCTCTCAGAGTTGTGTGAAACAACTGCTGCTACGATAAGTGTAATAGCTGTAACTGAGATAAGAGGAAGCACGTCAGCAACCTTAGCTGTGTACTTGCCAAAGAACTTGTTAATGATAAATCCAAGTGCGATTGGCACGATAACAACCTTGATGATTGAAACAAACATGCTTGCTACATCTACTGTTACAGTTGTCTTCAAAAGAAGATATGTAATAGCTGGAGTAAGGAATGGTGCAAGAAGTGTATTAACACTTGTCATTCCTACAGAAAGAGCTACATCGCCCTTACTAAGATATGTCATAACGTTACTAGCTGTTCCTCCAGGACAAGTACCTACAAGGATAACACCTGCCAAAAGACCAGCCTCAAGACCAAAGGTCTTACCAAGAAGGAATGCCAGAAGTGGCATAACTGTAAACTGTGCTACGCAGCCAATGATGATGTCCTTAGGACGCTTGAACACGATTGCGAAATCCTCAAGCTTAAGTGTAAGTCCCATTCCGAACATAACCAGCATCAACAGATAGTTGATCCAAGATGTCTGTACCCACAGACATGACTTTGGCACGAACAGTGCCAGCGCTGCAACAACTAATACTATTACAGCCATGTACTTCCCCACAAAATCACTTACTTTTTTCATTTTCTTCACCTCGCTATAATGTATGAAAATTTTTGAATTCATTATAGCACTAATTCAACGTGTTGAAGCATTAGTTTGATGAAGTATTCAAATTATTTTTTAATTACTTGAAGCACTCCGGCATTTCTTTTACCCCTCTTGCACGACAGACTACAGATGTCGCCCCCGTGTAGGATAAATCATTGCCATCTATATCGGTGACTATACAACCTGCCTCCTGCGCAATAAGTGCAGCTGCAGCATAGTCCCAGAGCTGAATCTTAAGCTCAAAATATAAATTGCATCTGCCAAGCGCTACGCAGCACATATCCCATGCTGCCGTTCCAGAACGCCTTAGATCAACGCACTGAGGAAGCAATTTTTTGCCAATATCAAAGGTTCTGTCCTGAAGCTCAGTATAATATGGCGCCGTTCCGAAAAGTGCTAATGATTCAGACAGAGGCGTATCTGCAGACATTATCTTTTCCCCATTCATGTATGAGCCCTGACCAGCCTCAGCCGAGAACATCATGTCATCATAAGGATTGTAGACCACAGCAATATAGGGCTTTCCATCCCGTAAAAGAGCTATGGACACCACTGATGGCCTGTATGAATAAATGAAATTGGAAGTGCCATCTATAGGATCCAGCACAAAGACATACCCTTTGCTCATCTTGGCAGTGAAAACATCCTGCCCATCCTCTTCGCCCAGGAATTCTGCCTCAGGAAGCACCTCTCCAAGCTTCTCAATCAGGAATCTCTGAATCTTCTCATCTGTCTCAGTACAGAAATTCGCATGCCCCGATTTCTCCATGATCTTGGGACGCTCTGCAGTTGTCATGATCTCGCCAGCCTGTTTGGCTATAATTTTTATCTCATTAATGATTGCCATGATTGCTCCTTTATTTAATCGCAGTACATCAGTCCCTCGAAGCAGTCGCTGAACCTTCTGCTGCCTTTAAGGCCATCTGCCTTGGCCCTAGGGGACGGGGTTAGTGGTTCATACCTACTTACTCCCACTTCTTCCAAACATCAGGCTGGTAGCCGAGTGTGGACTGTTTGCCGTTTCTGACAACTGGAGTCTTGATAATCTGCTGGTTCTCAAGAAGTTTCTCCAGCTTATCTTCATCAGCAATATACTGGATCAGAGCAACCGTATCTTTATCCTTGGCATCGGGATTGACCATGTTCATGATGCCACCGTTAGCGCTGGCTACAGAAGTCAGCTCACCCTTACTCATGCCCTTTTCCTTCATGTCCACGAACTGATACTTGATCCCGCGCTCCTTGAAAAAACGCTCAGCCTTCTTGGTATCATTGCATTTCTTAGTTCCAAAAATCTGTATATTCATCTCTTACCACAATCCTTTTTCTCAGTTTCCACCGTTAAAACTTAATATTCTACACTCTTCTTTCTACCAGATTCAACCAGCTCTTTTTCAAAGGCTTCAGGATTCTTGAGATAATAATCCTGATGATATTCCTCTGCTTCGTAGAAATTCTTGTATGGCAGAACAGCTATCTGCGCCTTCTTGCCAGACTCTTTTTCCAGAGCACTGATCTTCTCAAGTGCAGAGTTCTTCTCATCCTCAGATGTATAAAAGACAGCCAGTGTATAGGAAAATCCCTTATCAATGAACTGACCTTCTGCGTCGTAAGGATCAACATTTGCCAAAAAGATATCCAGGAGCTTACCGTAAGCCACCTTCTCAGGGTCATACACAAGCTTGATTGTCTCTCTGTGGCCAGTCTCCTGATGCTTGACCTGCTCATAGGTTGGATTAACCTCATCGCCGCCAGCATATCCGCAGATTACCTGATCAACTCCATACATCTTGTAAATCGGCGTAACGCACCAAAAGCATCCGCCTGCAAAAAAAGCTTCCTTCATTACTCTACTCCTCGCCAAGCCTAAACTAATTTCTATCCAAAGTCTTACTCAATAACACCTGCGTACTCGTAGCCTGCTTCCTCAACAGCCGCCTTGATTGCTGCCTCGTCAACATCCTTAGAGTTTGTGATTGTAACCTGGTTCTCCTCGTGAGATGCTACTGCACTCTCGATTCCGTCGATTGCCTCAAGCGCCTTCTTTACATGCATTTCGCAGTGTCCACACATCATTCCGTTAACTTTGATCTTCATTTCCTTATTCTCCTTTTCACTTTCATTATCTATTTTTGATTCTATTAAATTCCCTTCAACAGGTCCTTTAACCATTTTATCGCGTTTGCCGTCATAAGGCTTTATAAAATTCAGCCTCAGCGCGTTTGAAACCACGCAAAAGCTCGACAATCCCATAGCTGCCGCACCGAATATCGGATTCAGCTCCCAGCCAAAAGCTGCAACGTAGCAGCCTGCAGCCAGCGGAATACCCAGAACATTGTAAAAGAATGCCCAGAAAAGATTCTCATGAATATTCCTGAGGGTGCTCTTGGAAATCCTGATAGCCGCCGCAACATCCTTGATACTACTCTTCATCAGCACCACGTCAGCCGCATCTATCGCCACATCAGTTCCTGCACCGATGGCTATTCCCAGGTTCGCACTGGTAAGCGCCGGTGCATCATTTATGCCGTCGCCAACCATTGTCACAACGCCGTGTTCCATGAGCTGCCTTACCACAGCTTCTTTGCCATCTGGCTTAACGGATGCCACAACTTCATCAACTCCCGCCTGCTCAGCGATTGCTGCTGCAGTAACTTCATTGTCGCCAGTCAGCATAACCGTATGGATTCCCAGCTTCTTTAGCTCAGCAATTGCCTCCTGCGAATCCTCTTTTATCACATCCGAAACGCCTATGACACCGAGAAGCTCCGCTCCCTTAGTAAAAAGAACTGGCGTCTTACCTTCCATTGCAAGGCTATTTGTAAGTTCCTTAACCTCTGAACTTATTCCACCAATAACCCCGGCGATATATTTAGAACTTCCGCCACTTACCACATCAGCGCCAAGCTTGGCCTTCAGGCCATTTCCTGACAAAGCCTCAAATTCACTGGTCTCTTTAAGCTCCACGCCTTTTTCTCTGGCGAAGTCGGTAACTGCCTTGGAAATTGGATGCTCACTCTTTGACTCAAGAGCGTAAGCCACGGTCAGCAGCTCTTTTTCCGAAAAATCACCCAGTGGGTGAATATCAGTAACCTTCATCTCACCAGTTGTGATAGTTCCCGTCTTGTCCAGCGCAACGATCTGAGTCCTGCCCGCCTGTTCCAGCGATGCTGCTGTCTTGAACAGGATTCCAGTCTTGGCAGCAACACCGTTTCCAACCATGATTGCTACAGGAGTTGCAAGTCCAAGAGCACATGGGCAGCTGATTACCAATACCGATACAGCTCTTGCAATTGCATAGCCCACAGTCTGTCCAGCCAGGAGCCATGCCAGGAATGTCACAACTGCAATTCCTATAACAGCAGGCACGAACACACCTGAAACCTTATCCGCAATCTTGGCAATCGGAGCTTTCGTCGCAGCTGCGTCACTCACCATCCTGATAATCGCAGAAAGAGTTGTATCCTCGCCAACCCTCGTAGCCTCGCAGATCAGATATCCCGAAGTGTTGATCGTCGCTGCAGATACCGCATCTCCCACATTCTTTTCCACAGGGACACTCTCTCCGGTCAGCGCCGACTCATTCACAGCGCTCTCGCCCTCAGCCACGATACCGTCCACTGGTATACTGTCTCCAGGCCTTACCACGAATCTGTCTCCAACCTTGACAGCCTCGATCGGAACTGTAACTTCCTCGCCACCTCGCACTACAACTGCAGTCTTGGGCGACAGATCCATAAGTCCCTTGAGCGCGCTTGTGGTCTTGCCTTTGGACCTAGCCTCCAGCATCTTGCCCACAGTTATCAGCGTCAGAATCATAGCCGACGCCTCAAAATAAAACTGATTCATGAAGTACATGACACGCTCGTCATTTCCTTCCAGCACAGCCCCAGTCATACCGAAGAGCGCGACCACACTGTACGCATAAGAAGCTGTCGCACCCAGCGCCACCAGCGTATCCATGTTGGGAGACCTATGAACAAGTCCCTTAAATCCACTTATGAAAAACTTCTGATTGATCACCAGCACCAGCCCCGACAACAGCAGCTGATACAGCCCCATCGCCACGTGATTCCCATCAAGAAATCCCGGCAACGGCCAATCCCACAGCATGTGCCCCATTGACACATACAACAGCGGCAGCAAAAGAACTACCGACGCTATCAACCTCTTTTTCATCCTGGGAGTCTCTGTGTCCTTGAGCGAATCTGCATCCGCAGCCTTACCCGCCGCACCTTCGCTTCCGCCCTTAACACTCGCGCCATATCCTGCTGCCTCAACAGCCGCGATAATATCCTCCGGTCGAGCCGAGCCCTCAACTCCCATTGAGTTTGTCAAAAGACTCACTGCGCAGCTCTCAACGCCCTCTACAGCGCCAACCGCCTTCTCTACTCTCGTCTGGCAAGCAGCACAGCTCATCCCTGTAACATTGTATTGTTCCATATCATTACCTCTAATTACTTCATCAACTTCTGCAATGTTGCAACCAGTTCATCGATTACTTCATCATTGCCCTGTCTGATGTTATCCGCAACGCAAGTCTTCATGTGATTAGCCAAAAGAGCCTTGTTAAAGCTATTGAGTGCACTGGTAATAGCTGAAACCTGCACCAGAATGTCGGTACAATAGGCGTCATTCTCCAGCATCCCTTCCACGCCTCTCACCTGGCCCTCAATCCTCTTGAGCCTGTTCATGAGATCCTTGATTTCCTTGTCCTCACGCACCTTGTGCTTGCCTGAGCAATGAGGACAGGACTCTTCCATGTTATCAACAGAATTAGTCTTATCTGACATAATATCTTCCCCTTTCATATACCCCCTTAGGGTATTCGGACAATAATATAATATACCCCACTAGGGTATCTTGTCAATTAAATTTTACACAATTTCTTTTTCCATGAAAAAAGCTATGGTTCTCACCACAGCTCTTCCAATAATTCCTTATTCCACTCAAGGGCATCGTATATCTCGTCCTCCGAGAGCACTCCACGCTTCAGATCCGAAGGAAGTAGTCCCTCTTCGTCCAGCTCAAAATCATCTTTCCAATCCTGACTTGTGTAATACTCCTCAAGACGCTTAATCTCTGACTGATAATCCAAAAGAGCCTCAGGCTGTGCCTCAGCGTTATCCATCCTCTCCAATGCTTCTTCCAAAATTGCTTCCATCTCGGAAATGCGCTCTATAGCTAATTCTACCTTGTTCATCATCTTACGTTTCCACCAATAACCTTTCTGATCTGTCCAGCAGTCGCTATCGGATACACCTCCCTGATATGATCCGCAATAGCTTTCCCAGACTCCGCCGGCGTTTCGCTATATCTCGAAGTTACATAGTCGTATCCCCACAAAGCCTCAGGCTTTGCATAAATAGCTATCGGCCAGCCATAGAACTCACCCTTCTTGTTCTTGCGCTGCCTGAAATCCTTGACGCACAGATAAGTCTTCATCTGAAGATCAGTGATAGTCCCGTCAAAACCCTTCTCACCGCCTTTTCCAAAGCCAGCCTTCTGCTTAATATCATTGGAATACAGCTCCTCCTCAACCTCGAAGCAGTCCATGATCTTCTTCTGGCGCCTTGAAGCCTTCTCATCATCCCACAGCGCATCGAAGTCATAGCCATCCCTTCGGAAGTTCGCATAATACGGAAGCCACTCCTTGGAAATGAATCCAGCTTTCTTGTCAAAAAACTTTCCGTAGGCCACCTCTCCACTCCTGGCAATAAGCTCGCGCCACTCCCAAGGGTCCACCTTGGGATCTCCGCACCACCAATACCCTGGCACAGTACGCTCCTCAAGCGAAAATCCCGGAATATCATTCTTGAAAAGAGGCAGGAATCCCACTTCATTTATGTAGTTAATCGCATCCCGAACCGTATGCAGGCATTCCGGGTCATCCCAATCCACCCCATACATGATCCAGGTTCCATTCTCATTCGCCATCGTCAGCCTTTACCCCTTTTAAATACTTCACCTTAGATTATACTTCTATTATACCGTACAATCATCCGTATTCTTTACATTCGTGATGCAATAACATTGCTTTATATCACAAATGAAAACAAGAACCCGGCGCTATATGAGCGCCGGGTTCCATCTATGGTTAATCCCCTTTTATAAGCGGGCTGATTTCGGGAGGAAGGCTGACAACAATTTAGGCCAGCCTTTTTAGTGTGTTATGAAAAAATATGAAAAAGTGTGTGGAGCTCAAGAAGTGTTGTGTTCTTCTTGATGTATTTATAATAAGATTCCAACCTTAAATCATCCTTAATCATTTGTGAAAGAATTGTTACCATTTCATCTTCACTTCACAATACACTTATGTCCAGAAGCAACCTCGAAATTGTATCTCACAATTCCCAGATCAAGCTTCGTCATTGGTCCAAAACCAGGTTTGATAACCGCATCATCCCCATCAAGATCAATAAAGAACTTCTGCTGGTTAAGCGCTGTTGGCGCCATAAGTGCGGCATCGATACCTTCCTTAAACCACGCTGGCATATCCTTCTCAGAAACACCGCACAGCTTCGATAACTCTTTGGACTTGTGGGCTGTACCTGAACTCAAGCCATAACCGATTGCGATAACACACACAATCTTCTCGCCTGCATCAACAACCGCCTTGCACTTGCCTTTGCCATAGGTTCCAGCAACCCAGCATGTATTGAGTCCCAGAATCTGTGCCTCCAGAACAACCTTCTCGCCATAATAGCCGCCAAGCTCATCCAAATTACCAAGCTTCTTGGAACCAACAATAGCAATGTAGTTATTAACTCCCGCAAACTTTCCATAATGGCCGAGCAAAGTATCAAAGCACTCCGCATCATCAGTTATCAGCTGAATGTGAAGCCCGCTCTCCTTGTTACATTCCTCAATCAAACTCTCCAGAGAATTTCTCACATCCTCTGCTATCTTATCTGAAGAATACTGCCTTACACTGTGTCTTGCCTTGATCGCTTCTTTGATATCCATATACACCTCCAATTAGATTGTATGCAATATACGAATAATCATAGAACTCTTCACAGCAAAAATCAACACCACTCTTTCTTTTACTATCATATATCATCCATCTCATCTTCGAAATCGAGCCATGCTTCCAGGCGATCATCTTCTCTATCACGTTTTAAGTCGCGCTGTCTACGCTCGAAGTCTTTACGCTCTTTCTTGCTCATGCCTCCTACAAGGCTGTTGTACTCTTTTTCTGTTACTCTTATATCTTTATCTTTTTTACCAAAAAACATATTATTACCTTCCTTTCACACTTATGGTGCATTAGTTACTACATTCAAAGCATTATTTTAGTCTTATCGGATATTCTGTAGATTTAAACATTACAGGTGGAGCATTCCATAAAATCCACATTCTTTTTAATAAGCCGATACGACGAGGCTTTTGAGGAGCAAGGCTCTCTCTGAAGCGTTTATTCTTCACTTCAATGATGCATCTATAGAACTCTTTGGCATCTCTGCGTAATGCTGAGTTATAAAAACGTAGTTCTTCTGGCAGCTCATAACATATTTTCATAATTGCATATTTCAGCTCAATATCTGATATGTTTAATGGGCTTATTGTAATTGAATCCCTGGTAGCCTTCCTATAAAACTTCATAGTCTTTGCATTAGTATTCTTGCCTAATGCTCTATGATAGCTCTTGATCTCTGAAAAGCCAGCTTTACTAAAAGCAACTCTAGCAGGTATCTTTTTCTCTATAATTTCAGCTGGAGGACATACATTTGACGTGTTATAGCCAAGAATCAGATGTATTCCACATGCGTTCATGCCTTCTATAAGCTTAGTGATATACCTATATGTATTACTGTCTCTATTCATAAGGTCATCAGCGTGTTCAATAATGATCACAATTGGAAATATGAATGGATCATTAAGCTCGTAAATGTTATTTACTCGGCTATCTATAACCATCTGTTTTCTTTTCTGCATTACTGTGCAGCACATATTAAGGAATCCAACAGCATAATCCAGATTTGAAATATATGTCACGTTATTTCTTTCTTCATAAAGAAGATTACTGTAATCGTTCAGGTTGATAACAAAAATGGAGCAGTGGTTTACATCATTTCTACATATTAAGCTACCTGTTAAAGTTAGCATCGTATCAGCTATTTCATAAACGCTGTCGCTTGTAACCATAATATGGCCGAGCTTAGACAGATCGGTAAATACTGTTCTTCCATTTCCATCCGTGCCCAGGATAATGTTGATTCCTCTTTGGGGCATATGATTTACAACTTTTAAAAAGTCATTTGTTAATTCTGTCAATTTTAATACCTATCCTCATTAACTACTCTCTGGCACTCTCTTAGAATGCCCATATTGCTACACAAAACAAGAACGTTTCCCCAGCACATTGATATCTCTTCTGGAAGATCCTCGATATCTTCGAATCGTCTGAGTATTGCAAAATCCTCATAACCTGTAATGTCGTTGAAACCGTTTATCTCACGGTCTTCCTGATCGAAGATGTCCTGCATTTCTTCTGATGACTCACCACAGAAGACGATGTTCTTACATCCTCTTGTAAGGATCAGGTCTGCAGCTGCTCTTGTGAGATTATCATCCATGAGCTCATCTGTGACGATGATAACGGTGTGACCTGACAGATCACGCATGCTCTTTTTACTGTTGAGGACCGTTGCGCCGAGAAGTCCATAAGTTACATTGGTGCTAATTGTCAGTTCCGGATATAAAAACATTGTCATGAGTTTGCCTCCTTCTTTTGTTTGTATACCAAAATCTTACAAGGTCAATAGTCCCATAAAAATGACACCTCGCAAATCCAGTAGCCATGCGGGTTTAGATGGTATATACTATTTTTATCGAAAAATATTATGTTGGGAGCGGGGGAAGTCATGAGCGATATTTACTATCAGCAGCTATTAGAAACAATAAAGACATATTTACTTGATTCACAATTCACAAGAGCACTTCTCATTGATGGGGACTGGGGATGCGGTAAATCTTACTTTGTTAAGAATACTTTGATTCATAATCTGGAAGCAACTCCTATCAACAAGGACAATGCAGATAAGACATATAATGTAATTTTAGTTTCGTTGTTTGGAATGTCCGCTGTTAAGGAGATTTCCGAGGCAATACTCAAGAAAAGGATTATTAAAGATCCTGAAAACGCGGACACAAAAGAAAAAAATTTCTTCGAAGATATTAAACAGTCATTACCGGAAATGATCAAAGGGTTTTCGGATAACCCTTTTTACCAGACTCTTTCTCCATTAGCAAGCAAAGTACTGATGCCTGATAAAGATGATACAATCCTGATTTTCGATGATTTCGAAAGAAGTAGCATAGATACTCTTGAACTCATGGGATTTATCAATAACTTATGTGAAAATGATGGGTATCGTACAATCATCATTGCCAATGAAAAAGAAGTAAAGGAGCATGATAGTTCATCAGACAAAGGCGAAGATCAGGTCGATGTTCAATATAAGCGCACACGCGAGAAACTGATTGGACACACAATCCGCCTCGAACCTAAGATAGCAGAATTATACGATGTCATTTTAGAAGATGTTGTTAAGGGTAATGAGCGAACTCAGGATCTCCTTTCCAAGAAAAAAAATATTATATGCGATTGCTTTAGAAATAATGACCATCACAACCTGCGAACTCTGATATCAGTTTTCAAGTGCGCAGAGACTATCACCACGGCCATAGACAGCCAGATAGATTTACCTGATTTTGGTATATTGAGTAAGGAAGAAATAATTGAAACCGTTGATGCAGCGCAGGAAAGTTTATTAAACTATATCGCCACTTCTGCCATAAAACGATCCACCGGATATGATGCCACTAAATATGAAAATCAATATAATTTAGTTCCCCCGAACATCCCGAATATTACGGCTGCAAGCAATAAGTGCGTTGATGAGTACTGGAAATCACTAATGATTGACAGTCAATTAGTGACTGCCCAATTCAAAAAAGATGTAGAACAGCGCCTGACTCTTTGCGCCAAGACAAAAGAAGATATCAATCACAAGAATCTGGCTCTTTTCCAACTGAAAGCCTGGACTACATTAACTGATGAAGAATTAAATAAGAATCTTTCGCTTTTAAAGGAAGAATTAAAGGCTAAAAAATACTATGTGCAGGAATATGGGGATATCATTTTTGTTCTAATGTGTATCGCTGATATGAATACCGGACTAATAACAAATGACATGGAAGACTTTAAGGTTCCGGATTCATGGCCACAGATAAATCCCAGAGAATATGTTGAACAAATGGATTTAACGGATGTTAAGGGCGATACGCTTACAATAGAAATGCTTGATCCGCGCACATATGATGATAGCTCCAGTGCTTTTATAAATGAATTTAACCGTATAGCTGAAACACTGATCCAGGAGATTGTCCTTAATGAATCCCGGAATAATCTTAGGAGAAATCCTTTTGATAACTACGGAGAAAAGTTGAAAGAGATATTTAATGAGAATGCAAATTATTATATTTCTTCAAAAAGATTTTTATCCTTATATGAGCATTCTGAAATTGAAAAAGTATTATTAAGCAAGGACGTATCTCGTATTAACGCATTGTCCGATGTTATCGCAATAACATATTTGAATGAAGATGGGTACTATTACGCTGGCATGGATATTGATATTCTATATAACCTGCACAGTGATTTAGCAGAAGATCGAAAAAATGGCAGACCTAAATACAACAAATCTTTATTACGTACTCTTGAAATAGCATTATGCGCCGTAGAACTATGCGCAGATAGAGCATTCCAATATCAAAATGAACTGGTTGAAGCTGCCAACCCTTTCAACATGCTTAAAACAGAATAATAAAGAACAGGCCTTAGAGAATGATTCTCTAAGGCCTGTAGTGTTATATTTACTTATGCTCTTTTTTGTAATAGTGAACGAACCTTTTCTCGTGCTCTGTTGGCCGCCCTTTGGAGATTATCTTCCTCTTCAAATGCAGTTCTAATTCTCCTCACCACTCTTGCAATCTGATGATTATCTAAATCTTCCAATTCAATGATCTGGTGATTATCCGTGTTTACAGTTTCCCAGAAGTATAAACATGGTAAGTTATCAGCAGTTAGATCTGGAAGCACTTTTGCTTTTAAGACCTCATTTGTCATTAACTCTTTTGAGTAAAATATAGTAAAGTATTCATCTGACATTTTAGTTAGCTCTTTTTTAAAATTTCCATTTATGAGCTCTGTATACTGTTCCTCTTCATCATACGGGAAAACTAGAACACATCTATATTTTGGCACCTCAACACCTAAAGGCACTTTCAATACATCTAGAATGTCCTTATATTCTGAATTATATACAAGTTGGCCAGTACCTCCTAGACTATCAGTTTTATGAGGTTCTAATAATCTTTCAGTTTCTTGTCGAGCAGCCCCTGAAACGTAAAATATATCCCCTTTTGTTTTAGCAGCTGCCAAAACTGCTTTTATAACTAGTTTCACATTCTGCACTGATAAACCAGCCAGTCTTACCCTCGCTGCCTGTTGACCAGTAATAGTGTCCTCAAAGCTCATTACTGGAAGTTTCTCATTAGAACTCAAGCCAGGAATTATTGTTTGTAATGCAGTAACACTTTCCGCATGACAAACATATATATTGATATTTTTTAACGAATCCTTATCTATTAAAGAGGCATCACTTGTAAGCTGCTCATACTCTTTTTCCATTGAATTCAGATAATAAATATCACATCTATATTTGGCCTCACTAGGGGTATACGGCGGTCCACCTGTAGGGCCTCCACCACTAGTACCTATAATAATTTTCTTAGCATCTTCTGCTACTCCTTGCGCTCCCCCTAAAGCAACACGCTCCACATGAAATTCTTTCATTTCATTTGTAATAGTATACTTGTCTATTATATCTTTGATTCGATAAGCGTTTCCCATAAAACTGTCCCCCAACTCCCATAGTCTTTAGTCACTCAAAATGTCGATAAACGCAGCAAGTATAATGTTTTAAGCCCATTATATCCGACAAATAAGCGGTTTTCTATACTCTCTCATTTTATGAGCCACTTTTTTGTATTTTTCTAGTCAAGAAAATCAATGGAGTACGAAGGCATATCTCCCGCCTTATTCCTCCAACTCCCTAAACACCTGATTAGCTCTTTTTATCTTATAAAAGTAGCTAATATAGTACACAAGAGCTCCGATGACGTATGGAATAGTGACGGAAATGAACATGTCTCTGTAGGCGGAGGGGGCATTTTCTGTGAAATGACCGGCGATCCAGATGGCTGCAAAGACAAGGCCGATCACTACCAGGTACTGTCCGATCACC
>JAEEGF012249043.1_pt1 | contig 23922 bp, 18 predicted proteins | sample 9134171 | NCBI WGS metagenome assembly JAEEGF01 (sample SAMN16246542, study PRJNA631951) | gut metagenome | biome: gut microbiome; feature: rumen; material: AP-attached | host: Bos | place: Iran: Karaj | collected 2018-10
GAATGGTTTGCCGCGGCAGTGCTGTCCCAAACTGCCACTAAGATGGAGGAATGGCTGGAAAATGCCAAGACGTTTCTCGGACGTTTCAGTTTCGGCATCAATGCCTCACCCGATCCGACAAATGAGATGTCCTTGAAACTCAATCTTTCGGCGAAGGAGCGTTCTATGGAAGATTTGCTTCAACTGCCTGAAAAAATCGCCAAACGCAATGGCTTTCGGGTGGTTGTATGTATTGATGAGTTTCAGCAAATAGGCAGCTATCCTGAAACCGTGCAATTCCAAACGGAGTTGTGTTCCGTATGGCAACATCACGAACTCACCTCGTACTGCCTCTTTGGAAGTAGAAAACAAATGATGGAAGCCTTATTTGACAACGATTCCAAACCCTTTTATAAATTTGGAGATATCATTTATTTGCAGCGCATTCCAACAGAATACTGGGTAAAATATATTACTGGAAAATTCCAAATGGCCGGCAAGACCATCACTAAAAAACAAGCCGCTTGGATTGTTGGTCAAGTTGACGGCAATTCTTCATACGTTCAGCAATTGTCGTGGTATGTCTTCCAGCGAACTGAAACCAAAGTCACGGAAAGCATTCTTTCTGATGCTTTGATAGAATTGATCGCTCAATGTAGCGATTTGTTCGAGAGCAAGACGGAGAACTTGACCGCGTATCAGATGAACTTTCTCAGAGCAGTTTCTAGTGGCATTAGTTCAGGTTTCTCGTCAGCCCAGGTCATTCAAGAATACAAACTTGGTTCTTCGGCCAATGTGTCCATCATTAAGAAAGCATTGATGGAGAAGGACTTGATAGTCAAAGAAGGCAAAGAACTAAAATTGGCAGATCCTGTTTTGGGATTGTGGCTTCAAAAAGATTTGTAAAGAAAGACATCCTCGTTTTTTACAACGACTATAACCATTCGGAAGACCTGGCCAGTAGAATTTGGGAATGAAATGAGAATTAGTTTTTCAGAAATAGTTTCCCATAATCTGAAACATTTCATATATTTGTGGCACTTAATGACAAAACGAATCACTATGAAACGATTGTTTACCTTGTTTTTTGTACTGCTCCTTGTAGGAAGTGCCTTTCCTCAAGTGCTTGTCAATGAGACTTTTGAAAATGGGAATACCGTGGGTCAGGCTCCTGTGGGCTGGATTTGTCCCGACAACGGCTGGAAAGCCGGAATCACCATCCCCGATGACAACGAGGCTCGTGGAAGAAAACCTCATACGGGCGACTGGTACATGTATGCCACCTATAACACCGATGTGTGGATTTACAAAGAGATCAATGCGACGGCAGGTGCCTACTATCGTGTGTCGTTCTGGTATTCCACTTGGCATGTCGATCATTTCGACTTGGAAGTGAAAGCGGGAGCCAGTGCTGATCCTTCAGGGATGACAGTTACTGTGGTGCCTCAGATGGTGGTCGATAACGAAGACTATGAACAAGCTACCGCTGTGTTTCAAGCCACAAGCTCTGGTCCTTTTTATGTGGGCTTCCATAGCATGGCGACCAACTTCCCGTGGTATCTGTCAATCGATGATGTCGTGATTGAGCAAACCCAGCAATTTAACTTTGAGGTTGAACAGCTTACGGCTGACACCTCGGTGTATTTCGGTGAGCCTGTCTTTCTTAGGTTCCAGCTCAATAACACGGGTGATGAGTCGGATACCTACCAGTTTGTCAATACAGGAAATTTGCCGTTGGAGTTTTATCAGAATGGTGCCGTGATTACTCAAGTGTCTTTGCCCTACAATAGCATTGCGGAATTAGTGGCCAAAGCTGTTTTGCCCATGAACTTGTCGAATGGAGAGACGTTGCATGCGTCTTTTGATATCACTTCTGCTCATGCGGCTCCAACGCAACATGCTGATTTCCTTATCACAGCCCTTCAACCTGTCAATGAGTTTCCGTTTACAGAAGGCTTTGAAAACACCACCTTCCCACCGGAGGGTTGGCAGAACATCGCCACAAATGGAAATTATGTCTTTGAGCGTTGGACCTATAACGACTGGCCTGCCTGCACGCCTCATGACGAGAGTGCGGGAATGGCTAGGTATTACAGTTACATCGCCCCTGAAGGATGGACATGTTCGTTGATTTCGCCCAAATTGCAGCTTAACCCTACCAACAACACGGTGCGTTACTGGATTTTCCGTAACTTCAACAATAACATCAACCGTCCTGACAGAATCAATGTATATTATTCTCCGACGACTAACACTGCTGATGGCACTTTGCTTGGTACCGTGCACCGCAACACCATGATGGAGCCTGTGGTGGGAGAGGTGAGCGATTGGTACGAATACAGCTACACCTTCGACAGCCCAGAAGGCTATGGCTTTGTCATCTTTGAAGCTGTGAGCGGCTATGGCTGGAATCTCTGCATCGACGATGTTTATGTCAATGTCACCTCAGTGGACAACAATCCTCCTGCCATCGTCTCGCTCCAAGGTACCCAGACCTGGGCCGACACAGAGATGGATCTCACGTTGAGGGTGTATGACGAATCGGATGTGCCTGACCAAATCCAAGCCACCTATACGATTGAAGGACAGTCGTATGACATCATATTAAACAAAACTTCAAAAGCCAATTACGACTATTTTGCGACTTTGCCCGCTCAACCCAATCACACAACAGCTACAATCGTTTTCCATTTGGCTGATGAACTCGGTCACACAGCCGATTCCGACCCATACGAGCTGCATTGGGATTGGCAAGCACCGATACTCCTCGAAGGCTTCGAAGGTGATCAGTTCCCTCCAGAGGGCTGGTCTTTGGAATCGCTTAATATGAGTTGGTTTACATGGTACAGAGCAAAGGCCGAGTGGGCTAGCAACTGGTTTGGCGATGAATATTACGTGGTGCCGCCACAAGGGGAGAGACAAGCCGCTCTCGAATGGGATGAGTCGGAAGAATGGGGGCCTCAGGATGAGTCGCTGGTCACGCCGTTGATCACCCTCGATCGTCCGGCAGTGCTGACCTTCGAGACCTCCTGCCAATATGGTGTCGCGCAATATCAAGACCATTACAAAGTGGATGTTCTGAATACCAATACGGGTTCATGGACCACACTGTGGGATGCTGTGGATCTGTCTCAATACCTGAACAATTATTCGGAGCCTGTCAGTATCGATTTGTCGCAATTCCAAGGAACGAACATCAGACTGAGATGGCGAGGCCATAACAATGGGAGCGACGTCTTGACCTACTCGTGGTTCATCGATGACGTGAGAGTCATCGCCACCGACACTACCGACGTGAATGTCGGCGAAATGATGCTCAGCGATAATAGCGTGAACCTCTATCCGAATCCCGTTAAGGATCAGCTGCATATCGTCTCCAAGACGATGATACGTCAGATGGTTTTGCTCGCAGCAAATGGAGTGATAGTCGAAAATAAAAAAGTTGATGACTATACTTTGGATTATACTTTGGAAGGATATTCCAAAGGTGTCTATGTGCTGCGTCTCGTCACCGATTCAGGGGTGATTACGAAAAAAGTTGTGCTGAGTGAATAGGGACGCATCAAATAGAAAACGCTTCCCACTTTATGCCAAGATAGTTCTCGGCATGATTCTCGGTGTGGCTCTTGGATTGTTGGGCTCTTCTTTGCATTTCGAGACTTTCGTCCATCATTGGATAGGACCTTGGGGGACGATTTTCCTGCGGTTGTTGAAGTTGATTGCCGTGCCGCTGGTGTTGGTTTCCTTGATTATCGGCGTGGTTAATCTGAAAGATATCAAGAGCCTCTCGAAGATAGGATTGAAGACTATCTTGATTTATGTCTGCACCACCATCATCGCCGTGAGCATTGGGTTGACGGCAGTGAGTCTTGTGAAGCCTGGACAGTATTTCCCGAAGGATAAGCAATCAGAGTTCATGCAACGTTATGAGCAGTCGGTGACCCAGCGTGAGGCCGACATGCAGCAGATGCAGGATCAGTCGCCCTTGCAGTTTCTGGTGGATGTGGTGCCTGAGAATGCCTTCATGGCCTTTGGCGACAATTCAAAGATGCTGCAAATCATCTTTTTCGCTTTGCTTTTTGGCGTGGCCATCGTGTGTGTGGGTCCTTCCAAGACGGGCTCCATCGTGCGGTTTTTCAACCAACTGAATTTAGTGCTGCTGAAGATCATCGACTTCATCATGGCTTTCGCTCCCATCGGGGTCTTTGCCTTGATGGCCGACTTGATTGTCTCGTATTCTGGTGACATCGGTATTTTCTCCTCGTTGGGATTGTATGCCTTGACCGTCATTATGGCCTTGGCGTTCATCAGTTTCGTGATGTATCCGCTCATTTTGAAGTTGTTCACTAAGAAAACGCTGAAACAGTTTTTCAAAGCCGCATTCCCGGTTCAGATGCTGGCGTTTTCTACCAGCTCCAGTGCTGCCACTTTGCCTTTGACTATGGAGCGCACCCAGAAGCACCTGGGTGTGTCGGAGCAGGTCTCCTCGTTTGTGTTGCCAGTTGGTGTGACCATCAACATGGATGGCACTAGTTGTTACCAGGCTGTGGCGGCTGTGTTCTTGGCACAAGTGTTGGGCTTGGACTTGACTTTTGGGCAGATGCTGTTGATTTTGGCCACGGCCACCATCTCGTCCATCGGCACTCCTGGAATCCCAGGAGGCTCCATCGTGATGCTGATGATTGTCTTGGATTCCGTAGGCATTCCCGTGGAGGGCTTGGCTTTGATTTTGGGCATTGACCGTCCTTTGGACATGCTCCGTACGGTAGTGAACGTCACCGGCGACATGACGGTGGCGAGCGTGGTGGAAGAGGAGAGGTGAAAGGTTCCTTCTCGAAATTGTTGTTCTGCCGTTAGGGATTTCTTTCTGGGAGAGATATTTTTATGTTATAAAAAATGGGGAAAGGCTCTTTTCCTGACTTTGACCCCTCGGACGAGCTCCGCCAGAACGGGTTCTCCAAGTACGGCAAGACCGCAGAGTTGCAAGGCGTCCTCGGCCTGCTGGTGAGCGAGGACGGATACCCGCTTTCCTACTCCATCTTCAACGGGAAGCAGTACAAGGGCTACACGATGATACCGATCATCGACGACTTTGTCCGGCGGTTCTCGCTGACAGACTTCATCGTGGTGGCCGATGCGGGTCTCATGAGCGAGGCCAACGTGAGGCTTCTCGAGGAGGCCGGCTACAAGTACGTCATCGGCACCCGCATCCGCAAGGAGTCGGGCATCCCGATGAGTGTTGACAAGGTGCTAAGCGTCGCAAAAACCATCACAACCATCCGCTTGCGCCAACCCAACGGAGAACTATATACTGAAACACTCTATACCACACCTCAGCAGAAGGCTAATAGATCCCTAATTGAACCAAATTGTGGGCAGGGTGCCTCATTGTCAAAGTCAGGTATTATTTTTAAATTAATAATAACTATTTCATTACTTGTAATATAGATTATTTTTTATAATAAGTGGAAAATTATTCATATATTATATTATATGATTAAAAAATAAATTTATATCTTTGCAGCGTATATTCAATAATAGAATAATTTAGTTTAGTGATGATGAGTTACCTTATTAATAAATCAATAATTTTACAATCAGCTTCGTTGTTGTTACACAATCATTGTTTGTTTCCAGCAGTTGCCCATGGGGCATATTATAGTTGCTACCAAATGATGAAGCATATTTGGTTATACGCTATGGGAAAATCAGAACTTGATTTGAATGCCAATAGCGGCAGGTCAATCATGGGATCTCATGAGTATTTGACAAATGAGGTCATTAGATTTGTGGGAGAATCAAACCAAAGAAACGCTACTTCGGATTCGAGATTGTTGAGAAATACCATCCCCCAATTGAAGAGATTGCGCACCGATGCTGATTACAATGACGCTGAATTTGATTTTTCAAAAAGCTTGTCCTCTATTAATTTGTTAAACCAGATTATTCCCGTTTTAAAGAAATATCAATGATGGATTCTAAATTATTTGTTATTAAAGAATTGGAGATGATGGTAAGTCATTTCCCTGAGACCAAAGTTAGTTATGGGTTTGATGAGAAGGCATTGGTTCATGTTGTTGAAATACTTCCACAAGAAGTTTATTACCAAGATGGTTCCTATTTAATATGGGAAAACGACTTTTTTGAGCGTTTTATCGCTTCTTATCCATCCGAAAATATCTGCTTTGTTACAGAAAATGCAATTCCTGGAGTCGATGATCCGATTTATGAAAAAGAAGGGGTGGCCTATAAAAAAGATTATATTCCAATAGATGGAATGGAGATTCATTCCGTTGCAACATCCTTGTCTGCTTCCACTTGAAAGGTAATCTGAATCGTTTGATCCATAAGTTCTGCTGAGTATAGATTTTTATTTTTTTCCGAAATACATGTTTTTATTATTGAAATATGTATTTTTGTCAAAAATATAAAACCTAGCCATGAAAATATTGTTCTTCATTACCCTTGCATTAGGTCTTGGATTGGCCTCATGTAACAACGTCCAACGTTTTCAAAAAACCGAGGAAAAAACATGCGATTCCATCTGTTTGCGCACCGTGCTTTACCGACCGGGTGACTACGACTCTAGGAACTACCGCATCCCAGCCATCATCACGGCTCATGATGGCTCGCTGGTAGTGGCTACTGACAAGAGGAAAAATAATGATGCCGACTTGCCGGAAGACATCGACATCCTGATTAACCGTAGCACCGATGGCGGTCGCACTTGGAGTGAACCATACACCTTAGTTCAAGGACAGGGGGTGGGGAAGGGCTTCGGCGACTGTGCCTTGGTGCGCACCAACGAGGATGGCGGCCTTTTGGCGGCTTTCGTGGGTGGCTGTGGGTTTTGGCAAGGCCGCCCCGAGAATCCACTTCGCACCTATATTGCAAGAAGTAATGACAACGGTCAGACCTGGACGGAGCCGAAGGACATCACGGATGAGCTTTATGGTGCCAATTGTTCCAATGAGGTGAGCCGCACTTGGTGGTCGGCTTTTTTCGCCTCGGGCAACGGTTTGCTGACCTCCACGGGACGTATCATGTTTGTCTTGGCAGTACGCGACACTGAGGAATGGGCTGCTTGTAACTATGTGGTCTATTCTGACGATAACGGAGAGACATGGCATATCTCTGGACGTGCCTCACAACGAGGTGATGAAGCCAAGGTGGTGGAGCTTTCTGATGGACGCATCCTGATGAGTATCCGTCACGAGGGAGAACGTTGGTATAATATCTCTGAAGATGGAGGAATTACTTGGAAACCAGAGACCTCTGTGTGGGATGATCTTGTTGCCACGGCGTGCAATGGCGACATCATCCGCTATTCTATTTCGGATGGGAAAGGGGAGAGGAACATCTTATTGCATTCTCTTCCAGGACCTGACCGACGCGAGAATGTGACGGTTTATGTCAGCTACGATGAGGGGCTCACATGGCCGGTGAGCAAATGCATCGTTCCATACGCCTCGGCCTATTCATCGCTTTGTGTCCTTCCCGATCGCAGCATTGGCCTGTACGTGGAGGAATCCAACGGCGACACTTTGGGTTATTCTATGGTGTTTTACAACTTCGGACTGGAATGGCTGGAGCGATAGGAAATACAACTGGCTGTTAAAATGCAGAGTCAAACATGAGTGATTATTGAACATCACGAACCAACCTGACGCAATAAGGAACATAACGCACCTGAGTGCCCAAATACAAGTCATGATAAAGGATATGCAAACAGCAGGGGTCGCCATTACTCGCGATGTTTGAACACCAATACGACCCCTCAAGTCCCTCTTGAACAATCACATCTGTGCCTGACGACGAACTCAGGTGGCCTGCAGCTGGAAAGAACACACAACCAGCAGGTTCAAGAATGTCTGTCCAATCCGTTGCCGAAATGTTATTGTCAACCGTATAAGTTTCCGCCACATTAGGATTGTTGATGGTGTATTTGGAAGCATCCCAGTCATCGGGGAAAAAAACATATCCGTCGAGGTCATTCACCATGGCTCTCACAAACCTCACGTCGGAAGCTGTTTTGCGGTGGCGCATCAAATAAAAGAATTCCGATAAAAGAGGCGTACGCCACAACCCTTCCTGGTTTCCACCATTCACGATGGCATTGTAACCCCAATCGGCTTTGCCAGTATAGTCTCCCAAATTGGCATTCGGATCCCCGTATGCATAAAAGTCGGAGTTAGAAGAAGGGCCACAATCCGGAGCGTATTGATTCGCACCATGGTTATAGCCACTGGTTCCCCAGCAAAAATAACAAACCGCATCGCCTGTGTTACAGTCCCACTGATGCTCGGCAAACTTCCAGTAAGTTTGAGAAACATACACCTTGGGTGGGAAAAATGATTGTGGCCTCAACTCAATATCGCCGAGTTTGAATGGATGAGAATCAAACTGACTCATTGTTTGAAAAATCATTATCTTTGCCGAAAAATTCAAACATGACCGATAACCTCGAGAAATACCTGATCGCTGTTCGTGAATCTGCCGCACAAAACCTTTTGGTGAAGATGACACTGAGCAAACCCGCCGACAAACATGACGAGCTCCGCAATATCTATGTGAAACCCGTCCTGATCAAAGATAAACGACTCTTCGCTTTCACCTATCATTACCTGCGCCGCGATGAGGTGAAAAACTACGATGCCGGACAAATGATGGACTTGCTGAATGAAATGATTCCCAGCCGGTTCCTGAACGCTGTGCTCTTTACTGTAAATGAGGATGTCACGCTGCTGGTTTCCAGCAAGGGAAAGATGACCATTCAGACGAAGAAAGTGCAGGAATGCCGCATTCAAAACATGGAACACGACAAACAGAAGGTCCGTCTCATCAACCCTGCTAACCCATGTGGTACCAACTGGGCCTGACTACCCGTGATGGTAAAATCACTTCGGATATGCAACATAAATTCAGACAGATTTATAAATATGCTGAGATTGTGGAAAGCCTCATCAAACCGATGAAGTTCGAGGGAACCGTTCATATTGCCGATATGGGGGCAGGGAAGGGGTATCTTACTTTTGCATTGCATGAGTTGCTAACCCAAAAACTGAACTTGAGTGTGGATATCATAGGAGTGGAGATTCGTCCTGATTTAGTATTGAAAATCAATGAGATAATCAAGTCATCTGGATTGAAAGGCCTAGAGTTTGTCGAGAGTAGCATCGAGGCTTATCAGCCCGAGAAACTGGATGTGCTCATTGCACTTCATGCTTGTAACACCGCTACTGATGATGCCATCGCATCGGGTATCAAGGCTGGGGCAGAACTCATCGTGTGCGCCCCATGTTGCCACAAACAGATTCGGCAAGAAATGGAACGATCTGGCAAAACGGACGCTATCACGCGGTATGGAATCTTCCTCGAACGACAGGCTGTGATGATTACAGATACTATCCGCGCCTTGATTCTGGAGTATTTCGGCTATAAAACTCAGATTATGGAGTTTATTGAGATGGAACATACACCGAAAAATGTGCTGCTGGTAGGAAAACGTTCCGAAAAAGCTGTTGATAGAAAATCTATTTTAATGAAAATCAATGAACTAAAAAAACAATACGGGATTAGTCAACACTATCTTGAAACCCTGTTGGACATTCAAGAATAATTGCTATCTTTGCACGTTTAAAAGAAGAGTCCGATAGAGATTTATGTCATACGATATTTTCATCAGTTATCGAAGAAAAGGCGCTGGTGCTGGTGTGGCTGGAGAACTCCAGACCAAGTATGAGAATCGTGGATACAAAGTGTTCCTTGATGTGGATAATATTGGCAGTGGCGATTTCCCAGAGCAAATCGACAACGCCATCAAAAGCTGCAACGATTTCCTTCTGATTCTTTCCCCTGGCATGTTGGACCGTTGTGTGGATGAGGAAGACTGGGTGAGGCATGAGATCGTGTTAGCTGAGAAGTATGGGAAGAACATCATTGGCGTTTCATTGCCGGGATTCGTCATGCCCGAAGCGAGTCAGCTTCCTGAGCCTTTGCGTGCAATCCCTGAGAAACAGGTGTTCCTGTGGTCTCATGAGTATCGTAACGCATCCATAAATAAGATTGAGGATAATCTCATTTCTTCCGTCAGAAAGAAGAAACGCTCCCGCCAACGATTATCGGCTTTCGCCGGCTTGGGTGTCCTTCTGCTCGTGGGTGCTTTTATGCTGTTCTCGAAGCCAAAGCCGGATTTGGAGCCGAAGGTGACTGCGGCTGAGACAGTGGACCGTTATAAAGGAGTGCGCGACACCTTCGCACAACTGGTTAACGCCGGTGACAAACTGCTTCGCACCGTGCCTAATCCTACCAAAGAAGAGGAGTTCCGCCGTTTTATGGAAGCACTTTCTGATTACAGTGATGCCTTGAAAGTGTCCAGAATGCACCCCGAGATTCGGCTCGATTCGTTTGGGCTTTCAAAAAGATACGATTCGCTGAATGGCCTGAGAAGAGAACGTCTTCAAACGGAACTGGATGCGGCAACCAAGTTCCTCAATGTGGATCAAATGGAATTTGCCACCTACCGTTATAACAACGCTAAAGTACTCGCGTTCGAGGAAGACCAGTCTCGCTTGGAAACCATCGAACGTAAAATGAAATAATGTGAACAAAAAATACTTGTCATGGTATTCAAACGTATATTGTTTTTGTGTTTTGCACTCTTAGGTCTTAGCGGGATGCTCTTTTCCCAGGATCATTGTTATGAGACCCAGCGTGAGAAAGGAATCAAACTTTATAATCAAGGGGAATATTCCGCTGCCTACAGGAATTTCGAGGCGGCAAAGATGTGTACCGACCTTCCAGCTAACAACGATCTTGATACCTGGTTGGAGAAATGTATCATCGTGGTGAGGTTTTCTGCCAAGAACCTTAGCTTTGACGCCTCAGGCTCGGAGGAACAATGTGTGGAAGTGACTACCAATGCCAAATCTTTTAAAGTCGGTTCCACGCCTTCATGGTGCACGGTCACCCAACAAGGTACGACACTCGTGGTACGATGCGAAGAAAACCTCACGGTCGCTCCTCGTGAAACTAATGTGTCCGTGACTGCGGGAGGTAAGACCTCCTCTTTCGTGGTGGCTCAGCAATCAGCGGATCTTGAAGTGGATTTTCAACCTGAGAGTCTGGTGTTCTCTAGTAAACAGGAAACACAAAAGGTGGTGGTCTCCACCAACGCCTTGGAATGGCAAGTCGAAAAAGTCCCATCGTGGTTGATCGCCGACCGGAAAGCTGACACTTTGTTTATCGCCAGCTCCCCCAACCCCTCTTCTTCAACACGTCAAGATGAGGTTGTGTTGGCAGTCTCCGGTGAGCAGTTTCCGCTGAGTGTCAAACAACTGCCTGGCGACACCGTGATCATGGTGAACCAACAGGAGCTTGTGTTTCCAAGCGAGGCCCGTTCCTCACGCATCAAGGTGACGAGTAATATACAAGACTGGAAGGCCGATCCTTCTGAGAAATGGCTGGGGGTTACCCTCGAAAATGACAGCGTAACGGTTTTCGCCTCCGAGAACAGTAGCTTGTTCAGCAGACATGGCGTCGTGCGTTTCAAAGCGGGACAGCGTTCCTGTGAGGTCGCAGTGCATCAAGCACCTCATGTGTCAAGTTTTGTGAAGCCGGCCTCCGAACTTCAAAGTTTCGAGGCATCGAGCAAAGAATCTATCCTGGTCACCAGCGTGCCTTCTGATCTGAGGGTTTTTATTGACGACACCATCGCCCGATATACACCTTTCTCTTATCATGTGGATTATGAACACCACTCCCTGCTGATGGGATTTGAGAGACGTGACTGCTTCTTTAATGACAAACAGGGAGACATCGTCTTTAAACCCGGACTTCGATTTGCCGAGATCACCCTGACCTCTCCCAAAGTGTGGGGCTTGATGAGTGGCTTTGTGAGCGCCAATCAGTTTGGAGCATACGCTCATGTTCAGCTATCCACCCCTGTGGTGAGGGAGTTTGTCGCCGACAGCATTGGATTGGGAGGCTATCATGCCACCTTCGGAGCCGTGTATCAACCTATTCCATATCTCGGCGTTTATGCGGGCTTGGGCGCAGGTGCCTATCAAGGCTTGCCTCACGTGGGTGTTGATTATGAGGCTGGTGTGATGGGATTTTATAAGAACTTTATGATTTCTATGGGCTTCCATACTTCACGTCTCAGTTCTACACAGAAACGCACCGCTTTCATGATAGGTTTGGGTGGATATCTGAAACGTTATTATGACCCGGTCTTCGGCTATTGTGCCAGCGACAGCCGCCGCTGGTGGTCGTTGAACTATGTGTTTCGTCCTGTCCAGCATGGCCAAGGGGTCATGTTCAGTGATCTTGGGAAAGAGAAACTGAGAGCCTATCTGAAAGGAATGTATCTGAGACCAACAGACTCCATCAAAATGGTGGATGCTGCTGCTGGCGTCGTCTTTACTCCAGTGAATGGAATCATAGACTTAACTCTTGGCGTTGGCGCTGCGTTTAACGTTCGGGGTTTTGACAAACCGTTCCAGGGTCTCGGCGCTGAACTGGGTGCCATACTTAACTTCTGGCGTTTCCCTGTTACAATCATGTTGCATGAGTCTGACTTGTTCGGAGAACGGCATCTTTATGTTGATTTCGGCGTTGGCTTCCATTTGGGTGAGTTTAATAGATTTAGTTATAAATAGTGCATTTTGTTATGAAAAAGATATTTTTGCTTTTGGTATTGCTTATGGGAGTCGGCGGCCTGACCCAGGCACAGCTGCCGGATCACTTGACCCGTAATGTCTTGGCTAATGTCAATAACAATGAGATGGTGGATTATGGTCAGTTCCAAGTGGAGCTGTTGAAGACTTTGGATTATAGAGAGACCACAGAAGGTTATTGGTTCTCATATCTGTTCATCACGAGAAACAAATATAATCAACAACAGAATGTGTTGATCAACGGGAATACGCTGTTCGTGAAACGTGATTTACGAATCCGCCCTTATCGTGTTGGCAACACGGTGGAACAGAGTGTCTTCATCATTAAAAACATGGATAAAAACGCCAATGATATCGGCTATAGAATGGAACAAGTCCGTGCATGGGGTATCCCTTATATGGTGTGCGACAGCGTGGTGGATATCAATGATGATGGATTCATTTATAAACAGGGAGGAAAGTGCAGTTACTGTGCTTATAAAGCCTCTGAGCATGATCAAAACGTGACAACCCCTGTGGTTTGGCTCGAAAAGAAATCTTTTAACGGAAACGACACGGGTATGCCAGCTGAGCAGAAAGCCATGTTCTCTCATCTTCCTAAGGGAGCTACCTATTATGAGAGTGCAGAAGGACACTATTATTTCCTGGTTCGTGATCAGTATATGCCTCATACCGTTTTAGTCATTGATAACAAAGCGGTTGAGCTGTTTGGTGCTTATACGGATGACAATTTCAAGCTGAAGTTTTCCTATAACGGAAAACATTGGATGGCAGTCGGAAAAGAGTGTTACTGGGTCGATGGCACCATGCGGTCGGTGGACGGTTTTACCATCACGGATTTTGTGGTGACCAATGAAGGCCATTATGGATATAAGGCCAAAAAGAACGACTCCACCCTGGAGGGTGAGGTGGTGGTAGCAGACGGTCAGATTATCCGTCGCAATGCCCATGTGTCTTTTTTTGGTCTGAATGCTCAAGGAAAGCTGAAATTCCGTTTCCTCTCAGGGGGACGTTATCTGCAATATGAGGACGAAAAAGTCACAGATATTAGTGGTTTCATGATGTCAGCTTATTATCCCGATAACTTGATGAACACTGAGCCTGTCACGGTGTTTTCGAACGATGGCTTGCACAAGTTGACTTATCAGAAAGATGTTCCGGGTGTGGTAGTTGATGATGTGAAAATCATCGAATCAGTGCCTTGTTTCGCGCTTTATGATGAGCGTAACCGTTCTTTTGTTTGGAATGCCATCGAACAGAAAGGGGATGAGTTGGAGCTGGTGATTTATCGTTATTCGATTCCGAACAATGTTTTCAAGAAAATTTTCAAATAACAAAATACTTATTCACTTTTTAAAAAATCAATTTTATCATGCAAAACATCGATTGGGGAAATCTTCCATTTGGTTATTATCCAACGAATTACAACGTCCGCTGCTACTTCAGAAACGGTCAGTGGGGCGAGTTTGAGGTTAGTTCAGAGACCACCATCAACATTCACATGGCGGCCACCTGTCTGCATTATGGTCAGGAAGCTTTCGAAGGTCTGAAAGCTTTCCGTGGCCAAGATGGCAAGGTGCGTATCTTCCGCATGGATGAGAATGCCAAGCGTTTGCAGTCATCAAGCCGTGGCATCATGATGGCCGAGTTTCCTATTGAGAAATTCGAAGAAGCTATCGTGAAGTGTGTGAAACTGAATGCTGACTTCATTCCGCCTTATGAGAGTGGTGCTTCTTTGTACCTCCGTCCTTTGCTGATTGGTACGGGCGCCCGTGTAGGTGTGAAGCCTGCTGACGAGTATCTGTTTTTGGTGTTTGCCACTCCTGTCGGTCCTTATTTCAAGGGCGGATTCATGGCTAACCCGTATGTCATCACCCGCAAGTATGACCGCGCTGCCCCGCTGGGCACCGGCATCTATAAGGTCGGTGGCAACTATGCTGCTTCCATGCGTCCTCACGTTGAGGCTTGCCATGGTGGCCAGTATGCCTGCGAGTTCTATCTCGATGCTAAGGAGAAGAAGTATATTGACGAGGCTGGCGCTGCCAACTTCTTCGGTATCAAGAACGGCACCTACATCACGCCGCTCTCCTCATCCATTCTGCCTTCTATCACCAACAAGAGCTTGATTCAGATTGCTGAGAGCATTGGTATGAAGGTGGAACGCCGTCCCATCCCTGAAGAAGAATTGACTACTTTCGAGGAAGCTGGTGCATGTGGTACCGCCGCTGTTATCAGCCCGATTTCACGTATCGACGATCCCGAGAATGGTAAATCCTATACTTTCGGTGATGGCAAACCTGGTCCTTGGAGCCAGAAACTGTACAACAAGCTCCGTGGCATCCAGTATGGCACCGAACCGGATGAATTCGGCTGGATCACCATCGTTGAAGGAATCTAATTGGAAATTCCTATCCATCAAAAAAAAGAGATTGACTGTTGAGTCAATCTCTTTTTTTTGTCATCAGGCTCACGCACTCAAATGATGCCTTTCGCTTTCAAGACGTCTTCCATCTGCTGTTGCAGTTTGTGTGCTTCTTCAGCTGCCTTGTCGGCGAAATCGAACTTGTTGGAGGCGTAGATGATACCTCTGGAAGAGTTTACCAGCAGTCCGCATTCCTTGCTCAGTCCGAATTGAGCCACGGTCTTCAGGTCACCACCTTGGGCTCCGACACCGGGGACAAGGAAGAAATAGTCGGGTAACATCTTGCGAATCTCTCCCAACTTTTCAGGGTGAGTTGCACCCACCACAAACATCATTTTTTCTGGAGATGCCCAAGTAGTGGCGGTTTGCAGCACTTGTTGATACAACAATCGCTCCCCTGTGTTGAGGTATTGGAAGTCTTTGGAACCGGCATTGGAGGTCAAGGCCAAGAGGATGACCCATTTGTCCTCGAATCCGAGGAAAGGTTCCACAGAGTCCTTGCCCATATAGGGTGCCACTGTGAGAGCGTCAGCTTGCAAGGTGTTAAAGAAGGCCTTGGCGTAGTTGGCCGACGTATTCCCGATATCGCCTCGCTTGGCATCGGCGATGATGAAAACCTCAGGATAGTTAACTTTGATGTATTGGATGGTGCGTTCAAGACTCTGCCAGCCTTTGGCTCCATAAACCTCATAAAAAGCGGTGTTGGGCTTGTATGCCACTGCAAATTCCGCTGTCTTGTTGATGATCTGTTTGTTGAATTCGAAAACAGGATCCTCCATGGCTAACAGGTCTTGTGGAATCTTGTTGATGTCAGTGTCCAAACCTACACAGAGGAAAGATTTCTTCTTTTGAATTTGTTCGATGAGTTGTTGTTTGTTCATATATATTATTGTTCTATATTTTCTTTCAGTCGTTCAGCGTTTTCGGCCATTTGCAGGCGGTTGATGATTTCGTTCAGGTCGCCATCCATGACGGCGGCGAGGTTATAGACGGTCAAGCCTTCCACGCGGTGGTCGGTGACACGTCCTTGTGGGTAGTTATAGGTGCGAATCTTGGCTGAACGGTCGCCAGTTGAGACCATGGTCTTACGTTTGGCGGAGATGTCGTTGATATATTTCTGGTATTCCATGTCGTAGATGCGTGTGCGCAGTCTCGCCAGGGCGCGTTCACGGTTCTTGGGTTGGTCGCGGGTTTCGGTACATTCGATGAGGATCTCCTGCATCTCGCCCGTGTTGGGGTTCTTCCACATATAACGCAGGCGCACGCCCGACTCCACTTTGTTTACATTCTGGCCGCCAGCACCCGACGAGCGGAAAGTGTCCCATTTGATTTCGCCTTCGTTGATTTCCACGTCGAATTCCTCAGCTTCAGGCAACACAGCCACCGAGGCGGCGGAAGTGTGGATGCGCCCTTGTGTTTCAGTCTTCGGAACACGTTGTACACGGTGCACGCCCGACTCGAACTTGAGGATGCCGTAGCAACCATTGCCTGTCACAGTGAAATCGATTTCTTTGTATCCGCCGCTGGCGCCTTCGCTGACCGAGGTCACTTCGACTTTCCAGCCTTTAGCTTCACAAAATTTGCTGTACATGCGGAATAGGTCACCGGCAAAGAGGCAGGCCTCGTCGCCGCCCGTACCCGCACGGATTTCCATGATAGCGTTTTTACTGTCCTGTGGGTCTTTGGGAATCATCATCACGCGGATGTCTTGTTCCAACTGTTCGATGCGTCCTTGGGCGGCTTCTATTTCGTCCACAGCCATCTTCCGCATTTCTTCATCTTTTTCTGTGGCCAGGATTTCCTTGGCTTCTTCTACGTTGGCTTTCAGAGTCTTGTATTCCTTGAAGGCCATGACGATAGGTTCCAAGTCCTTATAGTCCTTGTTGAGCTTCACGAATCGCTTCATGTCAGCGGCCACAGCAGGGTCAGCGAGCTGCTCGCCCATTTCCTCCCAGCGGTGCTTTATCGTTTCGAGTTTTGAGGTGATGTCCATGGTATGGAAAGAGGTTATTCTTTTTTCTCTTTCAGTTTGAAAACGGATTCAACGCGCTCTCCGTTGCTGGCTTTGGTGACATAGATGTCTACATCCATAGTTTCTGGGTCGGTGACAGCCATAATGTTATAGGTTTCACCCGCCACTGCATCAAAAGTAATCAAATAATGCTTGTGTGGATTGTTCGATTCGGCAATGCTGCCAGCGATGGCACCACCGATGGCGCCTCCCAGAACGCCACCTACAGCTGCCGCACCCGCCTGATTGTCGTTCCATTGTTGGAAATGCCTTATTTCAACAGTATGTGTTCCAGGTAGAATATCGCAATGTTTAGGATATCCTTTGAAATAGTTTCCCACAGAAATGGAATCGACTTGGATAAGTAGGGCACTCTCCTGGGTCTTTCTTTTTTTGATGGTCAGTTTGTTAGTACCTTGATTGATAGTTGCTAGTGAGGCCTTTTCTTGTCTGGCACCGACATAGGCTTTTGTCGTACCGCAGGAATAAAAAGCCATAGTGCAGGCAATGCAAATGAGATAAAGTAACTTTTTCATATTCAGAAATGATATAAAGTTTCGTTGATGATTAGTATTCAAATGTTCCAAACTCACTCTTAATCGTCAATCTCTTTTGCTCCGAAGCCTCCACATGCCCAATAATCTGGCTGTCAATGTTGAACTCTTTGGCAATTTCAATCATCTCATTGGCGGCCTTTTCGTTGGTGTAGATTTCAAGACGGGAACCCATATTGAAGACCTTGTACATCTCGTGCCAGTCGGTGCCAGAGGCGGCTTGGATCATCTTGAACAAGGGCGGCAAGGCCAGCATATTGTCCTTCACAATGTGCAGCTTGTCAACGAAATGCAGCACTTTGGTTTGTGCGCCGCCGCTGCAATGGATGATGCCGTGGATCTGCTTGCGGAACTCCTTCAGAATGGGAATCATCAGCGGGGCGTAGGTTCGGGTAGGTGAGAGGATGAGCTTACCCACGTCCACGCCTGGGACCTCGGTCGGGTCGGTCAATTTATGCGGACCGGAATAGACCAAGTCTTCAGGGATGCTGTGGTCATAGCTCTCATCGTATTTCTCGGCCAGATAATGGTTCAGCATGTCATGGCGGGCTGAGGTGAGACCGTTGCTGCCCATGCCACCGTTGTAGCTGTCCTCGTAGGTGGCTTGTCCGTAGGAGGCAAAGGCCACAATGACATCGCCTGGCTGAAGGTTGTTCTCAATCACTTCGTCGCGTTTGATACGTGTCGTCACGGTGCTGTCAACGATGACGGTGCGCACCAAGTCGCCCACGTCGGCGGTCTCGCCACCGGTGAGGTATATACCAATGCCTAGTTTGCGGAGTTTCTCCAAGAAATGCTCCGTTCCGTTAATCAAGGCGGAAATCACCTCGCCGGGAATCAGGCTCTTGTTGCGCCCGATGGTGGAGGAGAGGAGCATGTTGTCGGTCGCGCCTACGCAGATGAGGTCGTCGGTGTTCATCACCACGGCGTCTTGTGCCACGCCTTCCCACACACTCATGTCGCCCGTTTCTTTCCAATAGAGGTAGGCGAGCGATGACTTGGTTCCCGCACCGTCAGCATGCATGATGTTGCAGTATTCGGAATCACCGCCAAGGATGTCGGGGATGATTTTGCAGAAAGCATTGGGATAGAGCCCCTTGTCGAGGTTCTTGATGGCATTGTGGATGTCTTCCTTTTCGGCGGAGACGCCGCGTTGGCTATAACGTTGGTTATCCATTATTTAAAAATGAGTTTTCTTTCTTTGGTGTCGAATTCAAAGTTGCCTGCCTCTTTCAAGGTCTTTTGTCCAATGACCCAGTTTTCAACCATCTTCTTGACGACTTTCACTTGCACGTCTCTGAGGGTCTTGTTGGCGATACGAATCTCTTTGATGACCACGATGGCATTGTTGGCTACCGAACCTGTTCCAAGTACGTTCTCGGTGTCGCCTACAAAGCTCTCGCGGTTGATGCGTCCTTCGCTCAAGAGCTTGAGCGCTGTCTTTTCTGACATGCTGAAGTCTGCGTTTTGACTGTACGTGAATAACTCCTTATAGCCGTCCACATGGGCATCGAAGGTGAAGTATCCACGTTGGTCGGTGGCGAAAGTCAGCCAGTTGACCTCGGTAGGATTGATGGCGATATTGACGCTATCGTTGACTCCAATCTCAGTGCGAGGTACGAAGTCTTTCGAGAGAATCCTAAACTCGGTGCGGCGGTTCATCTGATGAGCGGCTTCTCTTACCTCATTGTTGGGTAACTTGTTGATGAAGTCCTCGGTGAGTTGAGTGCCTGCCTTGAAGTCATAGCCTTTCACGGTCATGTCTTTCTGGATGGTACGTGGCACACGCTCGCCATATCCTTTGGCGGTCAAACGCAGCGGGTCGATGCCACGGATGATGAGATAGTCAACGACACTTTGGGCGCGTTTTTGCGACAGGATGTCATTGTGCTCGTCGGTGTCACGGGCATCGGTGTGTGAAGCTAACTCGATGGTGATGGTCGGGTTAATTTGCAGGGTCTCGATTAAGCCTTGCAGTGAGTCCTCAAACTGTGGTTTAAGATCCCATTTGCCCAAGTCATAAAGGATGTCAGGCAGCATGATGGGCTCTTCCGGGATGGGTTTGAGTTCGTATTCTTTCTCGAAGTCTTTGCTGAACTCTAGCCCCACGGTGGTCTCGGTGGCATTGAGGGTGAAATAGTTCTCTTTGTCGATGGTGATCTCGTAGGTAGTATTTTTGTTGACTTGTGACTCGCTGAAGTTGAAATAGCCTTTGTCGTTGGTACGGGTACTCATCACAGAGCCATCAGAACCCACGAAGCGCACAGTGGCGTTCGAGACAAACTGCATGGTGTTCTCGTCTTTGACAGTACCAGAGAAGGTGAATTTGATTTGAGGTTCCTCAAAATAGTAGATGTTGTCATCACCTCGGTTGTTGCCGCGGTTTGACGACATGAAGCCTTTCTCTTGGGTGGGGTGGAAGCAGATGGCGAAGTCATCGCTGGTGGAATTCATGGGGTATTTAAGGTTGACGGCCTGGCCCCAATTGCCGGCGGTGTCGATGGTGCTGACAAAGATGTCGAGTCCGCCCATGCCGCCATGGCCATTGGAGGAGAAATACAAGGTGGTGTCGTTACGCAGGAAGGGGAACACCTCGTCGCCTGCTGTGTTGATGTTCTCACCGAGGTTGAAAGGTCGTCCGAAGGGTTCGTTGGTGCTTTTCCGGGTGGATACCCAGATGTCTTTGCCTCCAAAGCCGCCATCTCGTTCAGCGGAGAAATAAAGAATCAGTTCATCGCCAGAGACGGTGGGGTGTCCTACGATGTCAAGGGTGTCCACGGTGACGATCTCCACTGGTCTTGGTGAGGAGAATGACCCGCCTGATTTGGATGCTACCATGATTTTGCATCCGTTCTTGCGGTGTTCTCCAGCTTCGCAACGGGTGAAATAGAGCTTGTTGTATGAGCTGTTCATGAAAGGGCTGCCATCGCTGTCGTTGCTGTTGATATTCTCACCCTTGTCGGCAAGCACAGGAGAGCTCCATTCACCTTTACGGTCTTGTTTGGCGGTCCAGAAGTCGCTAAACTCCTGCCCAGTGATGCCTTCTTTTTCGCCTCCGGTGGCTCCAGCACGGGAAGAGGTGAAGATGATTTCGTTGTAATTGTTACTGGTCCAGGTGGCGCCGTAGTCCGAGTTTTTGGAGTTGATTTTTTTCATCTCCGTGATCTCGTATTTGGATGGGTTCTCAATCCAGGTTTGAATCAAGTTAGTGGTCTCAATGCCTAGAGGGCCTCGTGGGTCATCAGGAACCATTTTGGTGTAAGTCTCATAGCATTCGAGGGCATCCTTGAATTTCTCGTTGCTTTTATACGTTTCTGCCAGATAGAGATAGACTTCGGGATGAGTGTTCGTGAAATCGGTCTTGATAACCCTTTTGTAATAGGGTTCAGCTCGTTTGTATAATCCGACAAGACGGTAACACTCACCCATTTGGAAGCTGATACGGGCACGCTCGCTCTTGTTGCGTTTGCTTTTCTTATAGGCTTTTTTGTAACGGTCAACAGCTTCCATATATTGCTTTCTGCCAAAGGCAAGGTCGGCGTTTTTTGCGGGATTTCTGCGTTGGGCATACAGGTCAGTGTCTAAGCAGAGACAGAGGATTGAAAGCAGGATGAGAATATATCTTTTCATGGTCATGTAATATTCAAAATAGTTCCGCAAATATACGAAAAAAAAAGAATCCCGCAATTACAACGGGATTCTTTCATTGTTCTTATGTTAAGAAAAGTTATTTCTTCTTGCTGTTCTCTGATGCTTCAGCGATTTTTTGGTCTTGCTTGTCACCTTTGATCAGGTTGTAAGCAATCGGTGAGGACAGGAACACAGAGGAGAAGGTACCAGCGAGGATACCAACGAGCAAAGCGAAGATGAAACCACGGATGGTGTCGCCGCCGAAGAAGAAGATGGCGAGCAACACGACGAAGGTGGAGCCTGAGGTGTTGAACGAACGGGTCAACGTGCTGTTGACAGCGTTGTTGATGTTATCTCTCCAGGTAGCCTTCGGGTGATTGGTGGTGTTCTCACGCACACGGTCGAAGATAACCACGGTAGCGTTGATGGAATAACCGATGATGGTCAACACAGCGGCGATGAAGGCCTGGTCAACTTCCATGGTGAAAGGAAGGATGTTGAAGAACAACGAGTACATACCGAGCATGATAATCGTATCGTGTGTCAACGCTGCGAGAGCGGAGAGACCATATTGCCATTTACGGAAACGAATGGCGATGTAAGCGAACATCAGGACGAGTGAGACGATAATAGCCCAGATGGACTTACGGGTCACGTCGCTGGCAATGGTGGCACCCACCTTCTGTGTACTCAGCACACCGATGGTCTCGTCTTCCGAAGAGAATTGATCTGCTGTGAGGTTCTGGCTGTAGAGGCCTTTCAAACCACCATAAAGGATACCTTGGATTTCGGTATCGACATCCGGGTTGTTGTCATCGATCTTGTACTTGGTGGTGATCTTCACCTGACCGTTAGGACCGTAGGTCTTCACTTCGGGAGTCTCCCAGCCGGCGACATTGACATTCGACAAAGCTTCACGTACTTGGTCAACTTTCACATCTTGGTCGAAACGCACGATGTAGTTACGACCACCCTTGAAATCGATACCCAGGTTCAGACCCTTGATAGCCAAAGAACCGACGCTGATGACGATCATCACGAGGGCGATGATGTAAGCGGTCTTGCGGAAAGCGATGAAGTCGAAGTGAGTGTTCTTCAGGAAGTTCTCGGTGAGTTTGGTGGTGAAGGAGATCTCCTTGTTCTTGTCGAGCATTCTCGAGAAGATGAGACGGCTGATGAAGATAGAGGTGAATAAGGAGGTGAGGATACCGATGCAGAGGGTGACAGCGAAGCTGTGGACAGGGCCAGTACCGAGGATGATCAGCACGATACCTGTGATTAAGGTGGTGACGTTACCGTCGATGATGGCGGAGTAAGCGTTCTTGTAACCAGCGTCAATGGCAGCGCGGAGGGCTTTGCCGTCGCGGAGCTCTTCCTTGATACGCTCGAAGATAATCACGTTGGAGTCCACAGCCATACCTAAGGTTAACACAATACCAGCGATACCAGGCAAGGTCAGCACGGAGCCGAGGCAAGCCAGCACACCAAACAGGAAGAATACGTTGACGATCAAAGCGATATCGGCAACGAGACCTGCTTTCTTGTAGAAGAAGATCATGTAAACCAGCACCAGGATGAAGGCGAACACCATGGACCACATACCTTTCTGGACGGATTCCTTACCGAGTGAAGGACCAACGACCTGCTCTTCAAGAATACGGGCAGGGGCGGGGAGCTTACCAGCTTTCAGGATGTTGGCCAAGTCTTGTGCTTCTTCGATGGTCATGCCGCCACCAGAGATTTGAGAACGGCCACCGCCGATTTCTCCGTTGACCACAGGATAGCTGTAAACGTAGTTGTCGAGGACGATGGCGATTTGCTTGCCCACGTTCTCACCGGTGAGACGTTTCCAAGCCTTGGCGCCTTCTGCATTCATCTGAATGTCCACTTCCACTTCGTTTCTTTGACCGTAGTCTTGACGGGCGTCGGTGATGACTTCGCCGCCGAGGGCGCACTTGTTGTCGCGTGACATCTTCAAGGCAACGAGTTCCAGGAACTCAGCCTCGCCGCCGTAGCTTTCAGGCTTCACGGTCCAAGCGAGTTTCATGTTGCGCGGGAAGAGGTTGGCGGTCTCAGCCAGCATGCGGTTGATGTTGGCGGTGTCTTTCACCTGGGCCATACCAACGCGGGCAGTCTGGGCAGGGCCATTCTGTGAGTAGCTGGGCTGCAACAGGGCGTACAGAGGGTTCTTGGCTCTGTAATTAGCTAAGGCCTCTTCTTCGTTGAGTTCTTCCTTGTTGCTGTCTTCAGCCAAATCGTTCAGCAGACCGTCTTCAGCCTTGGTGGTGTCGGCTTCGGCAACTGCTTCAGCAACAGCTTCGGTCTCGGCTTCAGGAGTGGTTTCGCTCTCTTCAACGGCAGTTTCGTTTTCAGCCAGTTCGGTCGTGGCTTGATTCTTCTCAGCCAGTTTGGTGTTGGCTTGGTCAAAATACTGGTAAACCTCACTGAAGTTGTAGGTCTCCCAGAACTCGAGCTGAGCAGTTCCTTGGAGGAGTTTACGGACACGTTGCGGATCCTTGATACCAGGAAGCTCCACCAAGATACGTCCGCTGCCTTCCAGCTTCTGGATGTTGGGCTGTGCCACACCAAAACGGTCGATACGGGTTCTCAAGATCTGATAGGAACGGTCGATGGCGCCATCGCTTTCTT